>Ga0131853_10003167_pt1 | contig 29503 bp, 33 predicted proteins | sample TergutLab28metaG_FD_92764 | JGI IMG/M metagenome (GOLD analysis project Ga0131853, IMG submission 92764) | Labiotermes labralis P1 segment gut microbial communities from Petit-Saut dam, French Guiana - Lab288 P1 (version 2) (version 2) | ecosystem: Host-associated > Arthropoda: Insects >... | reverse complement strand
TAATCTTACAAAACACCCTTTTCTGCGCACTTTTTTGCGCAGAATTGCACTTTTTGCGAAAAAAACATTTTATTTTTTGTTTTTTCGCGATTTTCCAAAAAAAACGGGGCGAAAATTTGCGCGACCTAGGAGAGCTAATATGAAAAAAATGACCATTGCTGTTGTTGCGATTATCGCTGCGTTGGCGGTTGCCGTGGCGGTGCTGTTTGCGCTGAATTGGAATGCCATCCAAGGCCGGCAGCAGCTGCTTACAGATGGCGAACTGCACCTCACGCACCAAACCACCGGCGAAGTGATTGTGCTGGCGGTGGCGGACATCGAGGGACTTAACCCGCAGCCCATTGAGGCGGTGCTGCGCGGCGGCGGCCAGCCGGGCGTGAATGTTGAGTTTTACGCCGTGCCGTTTCGTGATGTCATGGCGGCGTTCATTCCCTACCAAGATGACGTTGACTACACGGTGGTGTTTTCAGCGGCCGATGGTTTTGCCACGGCCATGCCGCAAAGCGAGGCCATGCAGGGTGCATACATTGCCTTGTGCGTTGAGCGCGGGCCGTTTCGATTGATTTTGCCGCACGACCATTTCGCCCAACGCTGGGTGCACTGGCTGACGGGCATTGAGTTACGCTTATGATTGAACTGCGCGATTTTACGCTTGCCTACCCAGGCAAGGAGGCTCTGTTTGCGCCGCAGACTTGGCAACTTGCGGCGGGCGAAAGCTTGGCCTTGTGCGGGGATTCTGGCGCGGGAAAAAGCAGCTTGCTGTATGCCTGCTGCGGGTTGATTCCCCGGCAAATTGCGGCAGAGTTGCAGGGTGAAATTCTGCTTGCGGGCAAGGTGCCGGGCGAGCACTCCCCTGCCGAGCGCACAAGTTTGGTTGGCATGGTGATGCAAAACCCCGAAACGCAGCTGTTTTGCGGCACGATTGAGCTGGAAGTTGCCTTTGGGCTGGAGAATTTGCGCGTGCCACGTGAAGAAATGCAAAATCGCGTGCAAGAAGCACTTAAACTGGTTGGCTTGTGGGCACGGCGCGGGGAACCCCCAGGCGTACTCAGCGGCGGACAAAAGCAGCTGCTTGCCTTGGCTAGCGTGCTGGTGCTGCGGCCTAAGCTGCTGCTGCTGGACGAAGCGTTGAGCCAACTGGACAGCGACGCTTGTGCGAACATGATGGCTGTGCTGTGCGCACTGCGCCGCGACGGGCAGGCGATGCTGGTGGTGGACCATGATGAAAATCGCCGCGCTAAGCTGTGTGATTGCGAGGTAAAGCTATGATTATTCAAACGGAGAATCTCTGCTTTGCTTACCCTAAGTTTGCGCTGCGCGATGTCAATTTCAGCCTGCACGCTGGCGAGCTGCTGGCCATCACCGGCGCAAACGGCAGTGGCAAAACGACATTGGGCAAGTTGCTTTGCGGACTACTGAAACCCTCAAAGGGCGCAGTGTTCATTCACGGTGAAGACACGGCGGACTGGCGCCTCGCACAGTTTGGGCAGCACGTGGGTTATCTCTTTCAAGAGCCGGGGCGGCAAATTTTTGCGCCAACGGTGCTGGAGGAACTGACCTTTACGCAGGAGCTTGACGATGTGCCGCAAGAAGAATCACAGGCGCGGGCGCACGAGTTGCTTGCCCGCTTTGAGCTAACGCACTTGGCCGAGCAAAGCACGCTGACACTCAGCCGCGGGGAGCAGCAACGCCTTGCGCTATGCGGGCTGCTACTTAACCGGCCTGCTGCGCTGATTTTGGACGAACCCACCACCGGGCTTGATCCGCGGCGTTGTGAGATTCTGTCACGCATGCTGGGCGACTGCTTGGCCGACGGCGTGGCGGTGCTGCTGATTAGCCATGACGCGGCTTTTGTGCAGGCCAATGCCACGCGCATTCTTCGCATGACGGAGGGGCAGTTGCATGAAAATTGACCCTCGGGTGACGATTTTATTCGTTCTGCTGTTGTCTAGCTTTGCGGTTGCGTTTCGCGATGCATGGCACATGCTGCCGCTGCTGGCCAGCGCGTTGATTGCCGTTTTGCTCGCCCGTGCGCCGCTGTTGAAGCTGCTGCGTCGGCTGCGCGGCGTGTGGATTATGCTGGTTTTTGTCACATTGCTGCAAACCTTGGCGGCACAAGACTGGCTGGCCGGACTGTTGATTGCCGCCACAGTGCTGCAACGCTTAGTGATTTTGCTGCTGGGCGGCGCGCTGTTGGCGGGCTATGCCGGGCACGTGCTGGTGCAGGCGATGTTGCAATTGCGCATGCCTTATCAACTGGCATTCATGCTGAGCATTGGGTTGCGCTTTGTGCCGCTGTTTGGCGAAAGCTATCGCGATAGCCTCAATGCGATGCAGCTGCGCGGGGTGGATTTACGTAAGATAAAATTCCGTGCACGCCTGCGAATTTACACTTGGCTGATTATGCCGACCATTGCAAGCGGCATTCACCAAGCCCGCAAGCTGGCCATGGCCATGGAGCTGCGCGGCTTTGGCGCACGCGACCGCCGCACGGCTTATGCTCCCCTGCGCATGCGCTGGGTGGACTGGCTTGGGCTTGCAGGTGTTGCGATTTGGGCGGCAGGAATTATCTTATGGAGAGTGTTTTTATGAAAGCTTTCAGCGTGCTGGGCACATCGGGTACCGGCAAAACAACAACGATTGAGGCGATTATCGCTGAGCTGCGCAAGCGTGGCTTTCGCGTGGGGAGCGTGAAGGACATTCACTTTGATGCCTTTGCCATGGATACGCCGGGCAGCAATACCCACCGCCACAGGCAGGCCGGTGCCGACTTAGTCACCGCCCGCGGACAGCATGAAACCGACCTGCTGTTTCCCACACAGCTGCCCATGCGCGATGTGCTGCGGCACTATGCAGGCTACGACTGGGTGGTGCTGGAGGGCGTGGCCGACCTGCCTGTGCCCAACGTGATTTGTACGCCGGACAAGCAAAACGAGTTCACCATTTGCGCGGCGGGGAAGTATGCTGGCGATTTGCGCTGCTTTGATGCACGCACGCAGGCGGCCGAGCTGTGCGATTTCCTGCTGGAAAATGTGCCGGTTTATCTGGAATGCTTTGACCCGGCCGAACCACAGCCTGCGTTTGACATTAGCCTAAAAATAAACGGTGAGGAAATTCGCATGGTGCCCTTTGTGCAGAAAATTTTGCGCAACGCCGTGCTAGCCGTGGCCGCGGAGCTTGAGGGCTACCAAGAAGGAGCAACCATTGACGTTCAGATCAAAAAGAAATGATGTGCGGCTGGTGGATGGACAGGTGCACAAGCACTCGCCCACAGCCACGTGCGAGGCGCAAACACTGCGGCAATTGCATGCAAATGGCGTGCCCGTGCCGCAGGTGATTGCCGCACAAGATAATCTGCTGGTGCTGGAGTTTCTGCCCGGCACTCCCCTGCCGGATGTGATTGAGTGCGGGGAGTATGACCCTACACAGTTGGCGCAGGCCTTGTGTGATTGGTTCGCGACGTTTGCAGGGGCTTGTCCGGGTTTGTCTCGCGGGGATGTGAATGGCCGCAATTTTTTGTGGGACGGCAGGCAGATTTTCGCCGTGGATTTTGAGCTGCCGTTGCAGCCCGGCTCGCTTGCCGGTGACTGCGGGCGGCTGGCGGCGTTCTTGGCCACATATGATACGCCATACCCCAAAAAACAAGCTGAGCTTGTTCGCGCATTCATGCAACGCAGTGGCTACCCGGTGCAAGCGTGTTTGGCAGAGCTGGTTGCGATGCAACAACGTCGGACAAAACACAGCGAAGCGACATAAAAAATACGCACCCATGCAGGTCAAACCCGCATGGGTGCGCTTTGTTGGGCCACTTGCCAACCTTTATGTTCCCATTATCATCCAAGGAGTTTCCACTCATCTTGTTTTCTCCAAGGCCGCCAGCCCAAGGCTTCAAGGCCTCACCAAGTCCTTCGGCCGGTAGCTAGCAACAGTTGCAGTTGTCGCCGCCGAACAGGCCATTGCCGCCGCAACATTGATTATTGCCGTTACCGCCGCCCAGTGCGCCTAAGACGAACAAAATAAGCAGCAGCGGTAACAATGCGCTGAAGTTGCTGTTCATGAGATGACCCCCCGTTTTTTCAGATTTGTCTTGTGCATAGCATGTTTATGCGCGGCAGGGTTGCCTTATGCACGGTTTTGAGCAAGCTTGTTGTGCTTAGCCGCAGCAGCTATTGCAGCAGCTGCTGGTGCAACAATTGTCAACGCTACCGCCGCCGTTGCAGCACATCATCAGGATCAGGATCATGAACATCATGTTGTTGTTTCCGCAGAACATTGTGTGGCCTCCTTTCGTTTAGCCTTACACTGTCATCATATGCGCCTGCGCGAAAAGGGTGAAAAAGAAAAAACCTTCTTCTAAATTAAGAAGAAGGTTTTGATTGTGTTTCACGACTACTCCACGGATTTGAGTGCTTCAACCATGTTGATGCCTTTGATGCGGAAGTGCATGACCACGTTGATGCCGATGGCGAACACGAGGGTTACCAAGCCGGCGGCGATGAACACCCATGGCACCAGCGTGCGCACAAACATCATGCTTTCGATTTCGGCTTGGCGGATGATGTAGCCGAAGATCGGCACACCCAACGCAAGCCCGGCGGCAATGCCCAGCACGGAAAGAATGATGTTCTCGCGGTAGATGAACATGTCGGTTTGTTTGTCGCTAAAGCCCAGCACCTTAATGGTGGCCAGCTCGCGGATTCGCTCATAGATATTGATGATGTTGAGGTTATACAACACTACGAACGCTAGGGCGCCCGACGCTGCCACGAACACCACCATCACTACGTTACGCATGAGGTTGAGTTGCGCACCCACGCTGTCGATGATGGTTTGGTTGAAGGCCACGGCCATCACGTGCACGGTGTCGGTGAGTTCACGGGCCAAGGCGGTACGGTCTTCCATGGCAGTGGCCAATGCATCGCCACTGAGCCCTGCCACCCGCAGGTCTTCGTTGAGGTTCAGCAGAACCATATTGAACTCGCATTCCATGCCGAATGTTTGCTCAAAGTAGGCCGGCGACACGTAAATCCAGTGGTAGATATAGTTATAGGTGATGCTGGCCACGCGCACGTCGGCTTGGCGCAAGCCCCAGTGCAGGGTGATGGTGTCGCCCACTTGCAGGTCCATGATTTCGGCCAGCTTGCCGTTGATGATGGCACCATCGTCGGTGAGTTGCAGTTGCTCGCCGGTGCGGTGGTCGCGCAGGTCGATAAAGTCATAGAAGGCTGTGGTGTCACCGGGCACTGAAAGGCGCGCAGGCACTTGGCGGTCGAAACCTGCGCTGTCGACATAAAGCTGCTGAATGAATGCAGGCAAAATGCTGGTGATTTCGCCGGTTTGCCGGTGTGCGTCAAAGGCCTGCAGCTGGGCGGTGTCGCCGGCGCGCATGGGCACTTGCAGGTTGGCTTGGGCGTCAAAGCGCATGATGCTTTCGGGCCCAAATTGGCGGTTAAGCATGGTGCCCAAGGAGTCGCCGATGCCGAAGCCGACCACGAGCAGCGCCGTGCAAGCCATGATGCCCGTGAAGGTCATGAGTGCACGCATTTTGTTGCGCATGAGGTTACGTGTGGTCACTTTGCCGGTGAAGCCCATGCGGTTCCAGATGAACGGCACGCGCTCCAGCAGCACACGTTTGCCGACGCGGGGCGCTTTGGGGCGCATGAGCACCGACGGGTGGTTGCGCACGTTAACCACAACAGACGCAAGCACTGCGCCCACGGTGGCTATCAACGCGGCGGCCACACCAATGAGTGCCTCCGCTGGGAAGAAGGCAAAGGGCATATTGGGGATGAGATACAAGATTTGGTAGGCGAAGAAAATCGCCTGCGGGATGAATAGGAAGCCAATGGCTGTGCCCAAAATGGCGCCCAGTATGCCAGCTGCTGCGGCATAGAAGATATACTTGACGGAGATGCTTGCGGCCGAATAACCGGCTGCTTTGAGCATGCCCATTTGCTTGCGGTCATCTTTAACCATGCGCGTCATGGTGGAGAAACTCACCAGGCTGGCAACCAAGAAGAACAAAATGGGAAAGGCGATGGCGAACTGCTGCATGCTGTCGGCGGTGTCGCCAAAGTTGGTGTAGCCCGGGAAGTGGTCGCGGTTGTTGGTCATCCACTGGGCATAGGGCAGGGTGTACAGCAGATTCTCGGCTTGGCGCAGCAGACGCTCGCTGTTGGCAATGCGCTGCAAGCCAAAATTTTGCTCTTGCACGGCAATTTGCAGGTCGCGCTCGGCCTGTTCAAATTCGTGCTGCATGATGGCAAACATGATGTCTGCGTTATTTAGCCAGTGCTGGGCGTCCAGCATTTGGGTTTCGGCTTCCAAAATGTCGCGCCGTGCGGCTTCATAGGCATCTAACTCGCGCAGATAGGGACCAAAGCGTGCCAGTTGCGCGCGTTCGCGCTCTAGGTCAAGGCGAGCTTCTTCCAGCATGTCTTCTTGGAAGTCCATGTCTACACGGGCTTCTTCCAGCATTCTGGACACACCTTCTACGGTGGCATCGCCGGGGTTCATGGGGAAGTAAATGCTGAGAATAGCAATGGCGTTGCCCATGCGCGCGGGGTCGCCGCTTTCGAGGATGGATTCAGCGGTTTCGATGGCGGCACGGCCAACTTGCAGGCCCATGTCTGCCATTTCCCAGCTTTCCTGCGCGGTTCGCATGCGGTTTTGCGCGTGGATATAGTCTTCGCGCGAGTAGGGAATGGCTGCCCGGCGGGCGTGCGCCACCATGTAGCGCTCGCGGGCTTGCTCAAACTCGGCTAGATTTTGTTCGAATTCGGCCATCAGGCGATCATAGCGCTCCTGCGAGGTTTCAGCTAAGAGCTCTTGGCGGCGAGCCTCCAACTCAGCGGGGCGGTCGGCAAGGGCTTGGGTGAGTTCCTCCACCTGCTGGCGGGCTTCTTCCAGCTCAATGCGGCCGTTTTCGATTTCTTCCTCTAATTGCGGACCAATGCGTGCGGTGCGCTGCGCAAGAATGCGTTGCGCTTCTTCCTCCACGGATTCGCGCACACGGCGGACAAGATAATCATATTCTGGGGTGTAGGGCGCATGGTCACGCGAGCCTGCCACGCCGATGAGCAGCGTGGTGTAATATGGCCGGTGGAACGCGCGGTTGGGGATGTAAATGTAGCCCGACAGCTCGCCGCCGCCGGCTTGCGACGCACCGAGTTCCATGGCGAGGAATTCGGGCGAGTGCACCACGCCAACAATCGTATAAATCACGCCACCGTCGTGACGTTCTTCTAGGCCGGGGGCATTGCGCACGGTGTCTAGCAAGTTTTCATGGTCGCCGCGCACCAAAATGCGCTGATTGACCGAAAAGCGCTGGGGATCCATGCGGTTGGCATAGGCGCTGACGACCGCTTCGTTGTAATTTTCCGGCCAGCGGCCTTCCACCAAGCGCAGGGTATTGAGGCGATCGCTGCGCTGGTTGTTTTCGTCATAGCCTTCAAAGTCATGGCCGATGACGCGCATGACATAGGGCGCGCCGGTCATGCCTTGCGCCATGACGGGGTCGTACTCGCCTTCGGGCGGTGGGTCAAACAAGATGCCATCCACAAAGCGCGACAGGGTCACGTTTTCTACGCCGGACAGTTCAAGCACGGCTAGGCGGTCGTGTTCGTCAAAGCCAACGGTGGATTGAATGACAATGTCGGCTAAGTGCAAATCGGCGAAGAAGTTATATGCCGCGGCACGCATGCCGGGTGACACCGCGCGCAGGCCTGTGAAGAAGCCTACGCCCAGTGCAACGATGATTACGATGGAGATAAAGCGCGGCAAGGTGCGCCGCATGGAGCGCAGGGTGTCGCGAAACAGGGCTCTAGTCATCACTATCCCCCCTTACCATTCTAAGTCTGCAACCGACATCGGGCTTGGGTTCACCGTCACGTCATATACCTGCCCGCTGCGCATGCGCACCACGCGGTCGGCAATTGGCTCAAAAGCCATGTTGTGGCTAATAATCACGACCGTGGTGCCCGTTTGGCGGCAGGTGTCTTGCAGCAGTTGCAGAATTTGCTTGCCGGTTTCGTAGTCAAGCGCGCCGGTAGGTTCGTCGCACAACAGCAGGCGCGGATTCTTCGCCAAAGCGCGTGCAATAGAAACACGCTGCTGCTCACCGCCCGAAAGCTGCGCAGGAAAGCTATCCATGCGGTCACGCAGCCCGACCATGTTCAGCACATCCTCGGGCTTGAGGGGGTTTTTACTGAGTTGTGTGGCGATTTCCACGTTTTCGAGCGCGGTGAGGTTGGGAATCAAGTTGTAAAACTGGAAGACAAAGCCCACTTGGTTGCGGCGATAATCAATGAGCTGCTTGTTGGAAAGCGAGGTGATGGTGCGGTTGTCTACCTTCACTTGCCCGCCGGTGACGCTGTCGATGCCGCCGAGCACGTTGAGTGCCGTGGTTTTGCCCGCGCCCGACGAGCCGATGATCAGACATAGCTCGCCTTCGGCAATGTCGAATGTTGCATGGTCTAGGGCGTCGATGGTGACTTCACCCATGACGTATTCTTTGGACACATCGTTGAACTCAATGAACGCAGGGCCGCTGCGTGCAGGCCTTGCTGCTGGCGGCGGCGCATAGGCAGATTGCTGTTGCGCCATTGGCTGCGGTGCAGCTGACAGTGGTGCAACGGGGGTATCTTCACCCATCACGCGGTGGCCACAGACATCGCAGAACATGGCGTTGTCGTCCATGCGTGCGCCGCAAACTTCACAAAACATAGGGATTCCTCCTCAAATTATCAATGCTATTCAGTCGCGCAACTACGCGGAATTCCTACATAGTATAACATAAAAAGCCGGACAAGTCAAACTTTTTTGTCGCTTGACACTCACTTGATGCGCATGCTGATATTCGCCGCCTGCACTGAATGCGTGAGGCTGCCCACGCTGAGTACATCCACGCCGGTTTGCGCAATGTCTCGCGCATTGGCTAGCGAAATGTCACCGGAGGCTTCTACAATCACTTGCTTTGATTGCGTACGCAGCCATTGCACGGCCTCGCGCATGGCTTGCAGGCTCATGTTGTCGAGCATAATGACATCCGCGCAGGCGTGATAGGCTTGCTGCACTTCGCCGAGATTGCGGGTTTCCACCTCGATTTTCACCAAGTGGCCAATGTTTGCGCGCACTTGTTGCACCGCCCGTTCAATTGACCCGCAGGCGTCGATGTGGTTGTCTTTGAGCATGACGGCATCGCTTAAGTTGTAGCGATGGTTGCGCCCGCCGCCGCAAGTGACAGCGTATTTCTGCAGTGCGCGCAGGCCGGGCAACGTTTTGCGGGTGTCGGCAATAACTGCGCCGCTGCCTGCAATCGCTTGCACAAATTGCTGGGTTTGCGTGGCAATGCCGCTGAGATGCTGCAGCAGATTTAGTGCGGTGCGCTCGCCTTGCAGCAATGTGGCGGTGGGGCCGCTGAGTTCCAACAGCACATCGTCGGAGCTGAAGACTGCGCCGTCGGCCATGTGCAAACTCACCTGCACAGCGGGGTTAAGCAGCGCAAACACGCGGACGAAAATCTCGCCGCCGCAAAGCACGCCCGCCGCTTTGGCTTGCACATAGGCATTGGCGTTGCCTTGCAGGCAGCAGCTGCTTAAGTCAACATAGTGCATGTCTTCTTGCAGGGCGCGGGTGATCATATCGTCTATAAGATGGTTGGGTAGCATGATCAGCTCTCCTTTTGGCAAGATTCGCAATAGTATACATTCCCGCCTAGATATGCCTTGCGGGTGATGATGCCTGTGCAAGCCGGGCAAGCGGGCGCAGTGCGGCTCATAATGGTCGTGTAGCCGCCGGGCTGCCCGAACAAGTCTTTTTCGGTGTTGCGGCCACCCTGAGCGGTCATGTCTGCCAAAATTTGCTTGGTGGCGGCGAACATCGCTTGAAATTCTTCCGGCGAAAGTGTGCTCAATTTGCGTTTGGGGTGCAGCTGCGCCTGCCACAGAATATCTTGCAGCACGCCGTTGCCCAAGCCGGGCACGCGCTGCTGCGTGGCCAAGAATGCCTTGCAGCTCAACGTTTCTTTGCATTGCGCACGCAGGCTGGTGAAATAGTCGAAGTCAAATTCGTCAGTCAACGGCGAGATTGATTCTGCCGCAACACGATAGTACCCATCCTCGTGCGTGCTGTCTTCGTCCACAAACAGCGAGAAAAAACCATACATCTGCACCGTGCCGACCAGCGCACTGTCGTCTTCAAATTGCAGCAACAGCTGGTGCTTGGCGGGCAGTTTTGTGCCTGCGGCATGGTGACGTAAATTCACGCCGTCGCCGAACGAAAACCGCATGCCGTTGCCAAAGCGCAGCTCCGGCCTGCCGCCAAAGGCCATTGTATCGGCAATGGTTTGGCCGTGCAGCAGCACTTCGTAATCTTTTGCGTCGCCAAGAAACCACGCAAACCCATGTGGCGTTTGTAGCGTCTGTACCTGCGCAATGACTTTGCCAACCAAAGTTTCGCGCATTTGCTTGGCTAGCACTTGTGCTTCGGGTAATTCAATCATTGCAATAACTCCTCTAATATCAACATGGCCACGCAGGCCAGCGAGCGCAGCTCGGCGGATTCACGCGTGGGCGTGGCGGTTTCACGCGAAAGTTCTTCATAAAGCTTGCGCATTTGCACCGCGGCAGCAGGCAATTTGGCTTTGTTGGGAAACACGAAGAAGGTATCCTGCATGGTTTGCTGAACCAGCTTGCGCTCCACCTGCGGTGGGGCTGCGTCGCTTCGCTGTGTTGTATTATGGTTGATAAAAGTTTCTTCACTAAGCACTAAGCACTTAGCACTTAGCACTATATCTTGCGCGGCGCGGCGGCCAAACACAAGGGCCTCCGGCAAGCTGTTGCTGGCCAGACGGTTGCCGCCATGCAGGCCCGTGTGTGCACATTCCCCGGCGGCATAAAGCCCCGGCACGCTGGTGCGGCTGTGCCAGTCAACTTCAACGCCGCCCATGTGGTAATGCTGGCAGGGGAAAACGGGGATTAAATCCTTGGTGATGTCCACGCCGTGGCGCAGGCAGGTTTGGGCGATGCCCGGGAATCGCTGGCGCAAAAAGTCCTCGCCGCGGTGACGAATGTCCAGATAAAATGTTGTGCTGCCCACGCGTTGTGACTCAAGAATAATGGCCTTGCTGACTACATCACGCGGGGCAAGTTCCTCGCGCGGGTCGTAATGGTGCATGAAGCGCTCGTGCTTGGCGTTAAGCAGCAGCCCGCCCTCGCCACGCACTGCCTCGGTGATGAGAAAACGTGACACTTCGTCACCGCCACCCGCAAAAGCCGTGGGATGAAACTGCACATAACGCATGTTGCGCAACTTGGCACCCAGTTCATAGGCCAGACGAATGCCGTCGCCAGTGCAGACAGCGGGGTTGGTGGTGTGACGATAAACCTGCCCAATGCCGCCACTGGCCAACAGCAGAAAGTCGCAGGAAAAGCGTTGCGGCTGCCCGCCAACGAGAGCATCCACCACAAAGCCCCCACCCGGGATTTTCTCGGCGGCAAAGGCCGTGGCGTCTTCCAGCAGTGTGGCGTTTTGTTGCCCGCGCACGTGCGGCAGCAGCTTGTCCATCATTTCGCGGCCAGTGCGGTCGGCGCGATGCACCACGCGGCGGCGGCTATGCCCGCCCTCGATGGTCATGTCTAGCTCGCCTTCGGGTGTGCGGTCAAACTGCACGCCAAGGCTCATCACACGGCGCACATCTTCGGGGCCTTCGCGCACGAGGGTCTCCACGGCGTCGATGTCGTTTTTGTAGTTGCCGGCCGCTAGGGTGTCGTCGCGGTGCAGGGCAAAGCTGTCGTCGTCGCATTCCAGCACAGCGGCAACGCCGCCCTGCGCCATGGCAGAGCTGCTATCTTTGGGCGCCTGCTTGCTCAACAGCAGCACGCGCATGTTACTTTCGGCTAGGTGCAACGCGGCATAAAGCCCGGCTAGGCCGCTGCCGACGATGACGACGTTGTAGTGCATTTTTAGCTCCTAGATGTTTGACGTTGATATTACAAAAACGGGCGGCTACTAGCCGCCCCTACAGATTATATATACTGCGCCATGTCTTCTTTGTTGCACACTTCGGTGAAGCGTTCGGGTTTTTCTTGCAGGCCGCACAGTGGCGCGGGGATTTCTACACCGCCCACTTGGGCCAATAAATCAAGGGCGTCAAATTCGTTTTCGGGTACGGTTTCGCCCAGCGCCTCAAGAACGCTACCCGCAAACTTGAAGGGGCTTGCGGTGCTGACCACCACGCTGCGGGTTTGGTCGCCGGTTTTGGCGCGGTATTCCTCCAACACGTGCAAGGCCACGGCGGTGTGGGGGTCGCTGAGATAAGCCTGTTGCTGCCAAGCTTTGGCCATGGCGGCGGCGCACTGCGCTTCATCACAGGCCGAGCCATAGAACTCCGCTTGCAGGGCAGCATGCAAATCAGCGGGCACAGCATAGCTGCCGCTTTGGCTCAGTTGTTGCATCCAGTCGGCGGTCACGGCGCTGTCTTGCCCGCTGAGCAGGAAAAGCAAGCGCTCGAGATTGCTAGAGATGAGAATATCCATGGACGGCGAGCTGGTGCAGAAAAACGGACGGTTGCGGTCGTAGGTGCCGCTGCCGAAGAAGTCCGCCAACACACGGTTTTGGTTGGACGCACACACCAGCTTATGCACCGGCAGACCCATTTGCTTGGCATACCAGCCAGCGAGGATGTTGCCGAAGTTGCCGGTGGGCACCACGAAGTTCACGGCCTCGCCGGACGTGAGTTTGCGGCTGTTCATCAGGTCGCAGTAGGCACTGAAGTAGTATACAATTTGCGGCACTAGGCGACCCCAATTGATGGAGTTTGCGCTGGTGAAATCTGTGCCCTCGGCAGCTGCTTTGGCCACAAAATCGCCGTCGCCAAAGATGGCCTTCACGCCGTTTTGGGTGTCGTCGAAGTTGCCGCGCACGGCCACCACGCGCACATTTTTGCCTGCTTGAGTGGTCATTTGGCGCTTTTGCACAGGGCTAACGCCGTCGTCGGGGTAGTACACCACAATGCGGGTGCCGGGTACGTCGGCGAAGCCCTCCAGAGCTGCTTTGCCGGTGTCGCCTGATGTTGCGACGAGGATGCACAGCTCACGACCGGGTTTTTCACGCTGCGCAGCGCGGGTAAGCAAATGCGGCATAATTTGCAGCGCCATGTCTTTGAAGGCACAGGTTGGGCCATGGTAGAGTTCTAGGACGTCGGTGTTGTCGTCAAGTGTGACCACTGGGGCGACGTCTGCGTGACGGAAGGTGCCGCCATAGGCCGCGGCGGCGCAGTCGCGCACTTCGACAGGCGCCCAGCCGCCTTGCGCGCCAAGAAACTTGGACAAAATATAGTCCGCGCGGGCAATGTAATCCATGCCCGCAAGCATGGCCAATTCTTCAGCGCTCACGGCGGGGATGCTACGCGGGACAAACAGTCCGCCTTCGAGCGAAAGCCCCTGCACGATGGCCTCGGCAGAGGTTGCATTGATTTGGTTGTTGCGTGTGCTGGTATATAGCATGGCTTGTTAAAACTCCAGTTCGATTTTCTCGGCGTCTTCCCACAGGCGCTCAATATTGTAGTATTCGCGTTGTTCGGGCAAAAACACGTGCACAAGCACCGTGCCGTAGTCCAGCAAAATCCAGCCGCCGGTGCGGCCTTCAACGCCGCGCGGCATGATGTCGTGGCGTTTTTTTATCTCGAATTCAAGGTCTTCGGTCAGCGCCTTGACGTGCGGGGTGGACGTGCCCGAGCAGACCACAAAGTAGTCCGACAGAATGGTTTGCTCCGCCGTGTGGATGGCAACAATGTCGCTGCCCTTCTTTTCATCAAGAATGGCGGCGATGGCGATGGCTAAATCTAAAGGTTGCATGTTTATTCTCCTTTATACGGGACGATGCGGCGCCCTTACATGTTGTACGCAGCCATAAGGAACGCATAAAAATCAAGTCGCGTCGCTCCGCGAACCTTCCTCACCCGCTGCGGCGGGAGCTCCTTCCCGAGGAAAGAGCCGAAGCTTGTTTCTTCAATTTTCGATGTCGTTATCCCCTTAATCCTTGGCTCCTTCCTTGGGAAGGAGCTGGCCGACCTCGGGTCGGTCTGAGGAAGGTTCGCGGAGCGATTGCGGACTTGCAGCCTTGCGTTGCAAAAAAGTTCGCGCCTTGTATTCCATGATATACCGGCAGCAGGCCGCCAAGTCTTGTTGTGCAAGCGCGCGCACATGTTCAACGTCGGGGTAGTCTCGGTCCGTGCTGGTGAGATCCGCCGCCACGATGATTTGCTCGAGGGTGCTCATGTTCTCGCGCCCAAGGGTATGGTAGCGCACCGCGTCGAGGATATCCTCGTCGTCAATGCCCATGTGCTGTTGCAGGTAGTCCGCGCCAACTGCGCCGTGCATCCAGCCATGCTCGACCATGTACTTGCCGCAGTCGTGCCACAGTCCAGCAAATTTTGCTTTAGCAACATCTGCGCCATGTTTAATCGCAAGTTGCTCGGCCGTGTCCGCAACATTTCGGCTATGTTGCAAGCGTTTGGGCGGCAGATTGGGCTCGGTGTAAAGCTTGTGCTGCTGAATATAATCAAGGGCGGCGGGTGTGAGATGAGTTGAAACGTCTTCGCCCAGCGCAAGCATGCCTCGCAGCTTGGTGGAGCTAATATCCACCGGCACAAAGCCCGAAATCAGGTGAACAGGCAATTGCGTTTGCAGGGCAACAGCATCACGTTGCAGGGCGCACACGGTGCACAGTTGCAGGATCTCCTGCCATCTGTGCCAGCGTGTGAAGTTCGCCAGCTGGTCGGTGCCGATGAGCATGAATAGCTCTGCGGCAGGGTGTTGCTCGCGCAGTTTTAGCACAGTGTCGATGGTATAATTTACGCCAATTCGCTGTAGCTCTAAATCACTCACCGGATAGTCAAATGTGTGGCGGCATAGCTCAAGCCGATGCTCGGCGGCCACGCTTGGGTTGCCTTTAAGAGGCGACTGTGCAGCGGGAATGATCAATAGCTTGTCCAGCCGCATGGCATGCGCGAAGCACTGCGTGGCAGCCGCATGACCAACATGCGGGGGATCAAATGATCCCCCGTAAAATCCAAGTTTCATCATTACTTCAAGGAAATTTTGCGCTTGAGCAGCCAGTTTGTAACAAAGAAGAAGCCTGCAGTGAGGGCCAGCATAACAAATGCGCTGCTTACGTTATAAACTGGTGCCATGCCGCCGGCCAACTGGCCGCCAAAGTTCAAGTGCACGTTGATGGCAGGCAACAAGGGCGTAATCAAACTGACTGCCTGCCAAGTGACACCGGTAATAACAACGAGGAAAACGAAGGTCCACAGCCCGCTGCGGCGTTGGAAGCGGCGCACGTGGCTGAGCGTGATGACAAACAACACAACCATCATCGCCAAGGTGAGGAATACGAGGGCTTCAATCAAGAAAAAGCCAATGAACAACACAAACTCGCCCAGCGGTGGGAATTCTACGAAAGCCTCAAAGGCATCCGGTGCGATTTCATACAGTGCGCCGTCAGCCGCAGCTGCAAGCACGCGTGTGACGTTGCTGATTGCAACCGCAAACAGCGAAAGCGCCATCGCCATGTTCAGCACCATGAGCACCACATTGGTGAGCAACTTGCTGCCCAGCAATGCCGTGGACGAAACTGGCAGCGAAAACGTGAGGTAGCCGCGCTCGCTAAACATGGAACGGTTGGTGGAAACCAGCAGCAGAATCACGCCCACAATTTGCATGACGCCTGCGCCAAAGGCAATGGCCACGTTGAGCAAAACTGCGCCGGCAAACTGCCCGGGTCCGGGGTCTTGCCCCAGAGAAATGAGCGCGCCAATTAGACCGGCGCCGGCACTGATAATCAGCAGCCACATGAAGATGCGCCCACTTTGGTGGAATTCATGTTTGAGTAATTTAAGCATAAGGGAATACCTCCTGGAACAGTTCGTTGAGCGTTTGGCCTTTGGCGTTGAGGTTATCCACTTTGTCATACACCAGCACTTTTTGGCGGCCCACCATCAAGGCGTAATCAAAGACTTTTTCCATGTCATATACCATGTGGGTGGAAAGCAGCATGGTGCTGCCCTCGGGGCGGTTGCCCAAAATGGTGTCGGTAATAAACTTGCGGGCGGTGGGATCAACGCCGCCGAGGGGTTCGTCCAACACATAGAGTTTGGCGTTGCGGCACACGGTGAGCAGCAGCAGCAGTTTTTCCTGCATGCCTTTACTCATGGTTTTCACGCGCATGCCGGGTTTCAGCTGCATTTGCTCCAGCATTTCTGTGGCTTTGGCTTTGTCGAAGTTTTTGTAGAAGTCATCCATGTAGTTGATGGCCTGTTTGGCGGTCATCCACTGGGGCAGGTAGGTTTTGTCGGGCAAAAAGGCCACGTGCTCTTTGGTGTAGGGACCAACGAGCTGGCCGTCTACCATGACCTCACCTTTGTAGTCATTGATGAGACCAGCGATGATTTTCATCAAAGTAGTTTTGCCGCAGCCATTGGGGCCCATCAGCCCAATAATGGCGCCCGCGGGCAGCCCAAGGTCGATGTTATCCAGCACTAGGTTGCTGTCATACGACTTGCTTAGCTGCTTGATTTCGAGAATGTTGCTCATACGAAGTTTTTCCTTCTTTCTGTGATTTTCGCGAATATTTTTTAAGGTTCGGGCGGATTTGCATCCGCCCCTACCAAATTGCGTATATTACGCCGCCTCCGGCTCCGGTAGTTCTGATGCAACGTCGTCGTCTGAATCATCCAGTGTTTCTTTGCTTGCCTCGCCGTGGCGCACAAACAGCAGCACTGCGCCTGCAATCACAAACATCACCGGAATGTAGTAGAACATCGACATATAGGTGCCGGCAAACAGCACGAAGAAACCAAACGAAATGGGCGCAATGATCTGCGCGCTGTAAGTGGCGATGTAGTAGTAGCCAGTGAAGGTGCCCACACGCTTTTTGCCGCCTAGCTCCACCACCATGGGCATGGCATTCACCAGCAGCATCATCGAGGCCAGCCCTGCGATAACCAGTACCGGGTAAATCAGCAGGTTGAGCGTGCGCAGGTTGGCGTGAATGGCCGTTTGCATGCGGGCAAAGGCGTCGGCCACGTTGGTGTAGTTGGCATCAAACACGCTGTTGGTCATGCTAAGCAGGTGCGTGAACTCTTCGGGGTTTTGCGCCACGAGGTCTTGCGCCGTTACACCTTGCTCAAGCGCTTGGGCGTTCACGTCCACATAGGCGTGGTTGAGCGTGGTGTATTGGTTCATGGTCATGCCATTGCGCGAGCTGGACACCAAGAACACACCGAAGAACACCACCAGCACCACCATAATGATGCTTAGCCCGGCAATCATGGTGTTGCGGCGGCCAAACTTGCGGCCGAACATCCCCGCGGGGATGGCACCGGCGGCGGCGCAAACCGCGAACATGGCCATAAGAATCATGGCGAAGGTTGCATCCAGGTGCAGAATTTCTGCGGCAAACAGCGCAAAGAAAGTTTGAATGACGTTTGAACCCATGAACAAGAAGAACAGGCCAGCCAGCATGAACATGAGACTTCTGCGGGCCTTGGGGTCAAGCTTGAGTTTTTTCTCCTCGGCTTTCTTGGCCTCTTTGGCTGCCCGACAGTCTGCTGCGCTGTTGCGTTCGCTAAGCTCTTCGCCCAAGGTGCGGCTGTCTTGTTCTTTCACAAAAATCATCGCCGCGGCGCACAGGCACATCATGATTGCCCCAAAGGCAAAGATGTGCGGGAAAATCACGGATTCGTCCCAAGCATAGTCAGGAATATTGTGCACCGCACGATAAATCAACGCAATGGCCATGCCAATGCCCATGCCCAAAATGGTGCCTAGGCCACCCATAAGGCTAACGATGGCGTTGGCGTTGCTGCGCAGTTCACTGGGCGTGAGGTCTGGCATCACCGACACCGTGGGCACGCGATACGCCGCCATGACAAACGAAAAAATGATGAATACAATCAGCAGGCCAATCAGGCTATCGGCGTTTGCGGTGATGGGCAGCAAGAACAGCAACCCTGCCGAAATGGGCATGAGCACAAAGATAAACGGCCGCCGTTTGCCCCAGCGCGAGCGCCAGTTGTCGCTCATTTTGCCGAAGATGGGCTGGAACACCATGCCCATGAGATAAATGATGGCAACGATGAAACCGATAAGCAGCGGTGCAATGGTGAAGTTCGCACCTGCACCGGCATCGCCATAGCTTTGCGTGGCAAGGAAGTCTGCCAGCCAGGCCACGCCCGCAAAGCGCGCGCTCCAGTCGGCCACCACAGCGGAATCAGACAACAGGCGGTCGAGCATGACGGTGAGGTAGGGCAGCAGCGCAAAGGCAATGGTTACCCCGCCAAATGACATGGCCATCATCATGGTTTTTGGAATACTAATCTTTTGCTGTTGTTGTTCGGCGAGCTTTTCCATAAAAAGCACTCCCCTTTATTATGTAATGGGTCTAATATAAGTATACCGCTTGGCGCGAAAATGTCAAGCGGTATTGCATAAAATTTAATGAAATTTCACATATGAGGGCATGAAAAAGCGCGGGCGACGTCATCGCCGCCCGCACAGCCTTCAAATTCTTACATCCAAATGAAGCCAAACAGCAAATAACGGAACACCAAATGGCAGATGATGCTGCGCTCCCACACGGGGAAGCTGACGATGCCTTCGTTGTGCAGTTGGCGGCGCACATCCATGGGAATGAGGTCGCTGGCCCAATCAACGAGGGGTTCAACGTCCACGCCCATGTTGTGCAGCGTGCGAATGCTGGTCATGAACATATCCCCGGGGAAGTCCGCAAAGCCGAAGGTTTGCCCGGTTACGCGCATCAAACTAATCATGCTATTCCAAGCAATCATAGCGGCGGGGCCCATGGGCGGCAATGGGGGCGGAGGCGGCAGCGCGACGGTGTTGGCGGACGCAGCCACGGCACCAAAGCCGAACAGCAGCGTCATGACGAGCAGGATGCTAAGCAGTTTTTTCATGAGGGTTCTCCTTCAAATGTGTTTGAAATTATTTTCCATTCGTGTACGCCGCTTGGCAATACTGGCAGCGATACACGGGAGGTTCTGGTTGAGCTAAACTGAAAATCTGGTTGATTTCCTGTTCTGTGCTGGTGATGCAGCGCGGGTTTTTGCAGCGAATGATATTCGTCAGCGTTCGCGGCGGAGTGAGGTATTTCTTTTCCGCAATTTTGCCGTGCTTGATGATGGTGACGGTGATGCCGGGGTCGATGAAACCTAATGCGTCCACGTCGAAATCAATCATTTCGTCAATTTTGATGAGGTCTTTTTTGCCCATGCGAGTGCTTTTGACGTTCTTGAGGATGGCCACGGTGCTCTCTAGCTCGTGCAGCTTGAGGGCTTCTACAATTTGCATGGCGCGCCCAGCTTGAATATGGTTGAGCACAATGCCGTTGTCGATGAAATCTAGGTTCATGCAGCGTCCCTCCCCAGCAGTTTCAAAATCAACGCCATGCGAATGAATTTGCCGTAGCGCACTTGGTCAAAGTATTTCGCGCACGCAAGGGCGTCTACCAACACAGAGACTTCATTGACGCGTGGCAGCGGATGCATGACAATCATATTTGGCTTGGCATGCTTGAGCTTGTCCGGCGTGAGGATGAAGCTGTCCTTCAGGCGCACATAGTCGGCCTCGTTGAAGAATCGCTCGCGCTGCACACGGGTCATATACAGTGCGTCGAGCTTGGGCATTACGGCGTCCATCGTGCGGCATTCTTCATAGGTTGCGCCGTGACGTTTGATCACGTCGATGACATAATCGGGCGCAACGAGTTCCTTGGGCGAAACCAGCACGAAATGCACGCCGGGGTAGCGCGCCATGGCCGCAATGAGGCTGTGCACGGTGCGGCCGAACTTCAAGTCGCCACACAAACCAATGGTGAGGCCGTGCAGTTGGCCGAACTCGCGATGCAGGGTAAGCAGGTCAGTGAGCGTTTGCGTGGGATGGTTTTGCCCGCCGTCACCCGCGTTGATGATAGGCACAGTGGCGTGCCGGGCAGCCACAAGGGGCGCGCCCTCTTTGGGGTGGCGCATGGCGATGATGTCCGCATAGCACTGCACGGTGCGGATGGTATCCGCTACACTTTCGCCTTTGGTTGCCGAGGAACTATCCTGCGAGGCAAAGCCGAGAATTGATCCGCCGAGGTCGAGCATGGCAGCCTCGAAGCTCAGGCGTGTGCGGGTGCTTGGCTCGAAGAACAGCGTGGCCAGTTTTTGGCGCGCGGCACTGTCTTGATAGTCCTGCGGGCGGGCGATAATGTCCTCACTGCGGGCAATGAGTGCAGCAATTTCTTCCTGCGTGAAGTCTTGGATGTCGATTAGGTGGCGTGGCATAGACACCTCCTTGTAAGATTGGTCGTTGGGGATGGGGGAAATTCCTCACTTGCGTGCAGAGTTTTTGCAATTGACCGCTTCGCTAGCCTGCTCCCCCACCGCCCTGCGGGGCACCTCCCCAAGGGGGAGGCAAGAACTACGCTGAAACGAGCCACCAAAGCCTCCCCCTTAGGGGAGGTGCCTGTACAAGCAGGCGGAGGGGGAACGGGTTAGCGAAGCGGTCGTTAACGCACACAAGTCAATAAATCATCTTCGGGTAGATTTGACGCAGCGCAGCATAAATATCCTGCTGCATGGCTTTGGTTGCGGCAACCACACTCGCTCGATATTCTTCACGCGAGCATTGCGGATTGTCATAGCTGTAGAGAATCCCGCGCGACGAGTTCACCACAGCACCTAGGCCATCCGCGTTAAAGCAGGGCACAACATCCGCCGCGCCGCCGCCTTGTGCGCCATAGCCCGGCACCAAAAACAGGCTGGTTGGCATGGCCTTGCGCAGCACCTCAGCCTCATGTGGGTAGGTCGCGCCAACCACAGCACCGATAGAAGAATAACCTGTTTCGCCCAAACACGCACAGGCTTGTTGGTTGATGTACGCCGCAAGGGTTTCGCTCACCGTGCGACCATTTGGGCTTTGGGCATCTTGCACCATGCGGTTGCCCGCGTTTGAGGTGCGCACCAGAATGAAAACGCCTTTGTCGTCTTCTTGGCAAACTTCAATGAAGGGCACCAGACTTTCTTCGCCCAAAAATGGCGACACCGTGAGGAAATCGGCCTCAAGCGGGCTGCCTTTGCCCAAATGCGCCTTGGCATAAGCTTTTGCGGTGTTGCCGATGTCATTGCGCTTGGCGTCGGTGATAACAAACAGGCCTTTGCTTTTGGCATACGCAACGGTGCGCTCATAGCAGGCAATACCCGCGCTGCCGAATAGCTCGTAAAACGCAATTTGCGGCTTGACTGCCGGCACTAATTCATACACGGCGTCGATAATATCTTTGTTGAAGGCATAGATTGCTTCGGCTGCATTTGCCGCGCCGCCAAAGTACACCGTGGGGATGGCTTCGAGCACCGGGTCAAGGCCCACGCAAATGGGCGCTTTGCAGGCCATGATTTTCTCATTGAGTCGGTCAATCAGCATCATCACAGCAGCTCCCGCCAGCTTTCATCAGCCGGGTTGTTGCGAAACGCAATGAGTGCATCAATAGCTTTTGGCTCGATGTAGCCCATTTGCGCAGCCACCTGCACCAGTGAATCAAAGCTGGTGAGGCTGGTGTTTTCCACCTGTGCCTCAGCTAGGCGGGCGATGCCCTTGGTCATGCCATAGGTGAAGATGCTCACAATACCCAGCACAACCGCGCCGGCTTCGCGCAGGGCTTCAACGACTTCAATCACGCTGCCGCCGGTGGAGATGAGATCTTCAATCACCACCACTTGCTGCCCGGCGGTGACGCGGCCTTCAATCTTGTTGTTGCGGCCGTGAGATTTCGCTCCGCCGCGCACATAGCCCGTGGGCAGGTTCATGGCCTCGGCCACCAGCGCAGCATAGCCAATGCCGCTGGTACTTGTGCCGATGATCGCCTGTGCCTGCGGGTATTTCTCCGCAATGACGCTGACATAGCCCGCGGTGATGCGGCGGCGCACATCGGGTTCGGCGTAGGTGACGCGGTTGTCGCAATAGATGGGCGACTGAATGCCGCTGGCCCAGGTGAAGGGCTCGTCCGGCCGCAGGAATACTGCTTTGATTTCGAGCAGGTCGGCGGCGATTTGGTGGGATAGGGTCATGATGTTCTCCTTATCTTAGTCTAATATAATGGTTCGGGTGACGAATTCGCCGCTATAGTGGAAATACTCTACACGCAACTGCGTTGGGCTAAGCCATTCAACTGAGCGGAAGAATGTCATACCTCGGAATTGCTCAAAAACTTCCTGTGGCACATCAAATATACCGCCTTGCCAAAAGTCAAACGTAAGCTCCGTGCGGCGATATTGCGGGTCAAACATGTCGTGTGCAACCCACTGTCCTCGTTGTTCATCTTGCAGCCACTCGTTGCGCAGTATCATGCTGTAGCCATAGGAATCCAACGACCAATCATGATAATTCGGCGAGTAAGTGCCCAGCACTAAATCAATAAACTGTATGCGTCTTGCGCCATCAGTGCCTGTGCGAACCTGAAATTTCAATAAGTTTTCATTGAGCATCGTAAAACTTGGGCCTCGGTGGTCTTCACCCCTCAAAATTTCATTGCCCTCATGGTCATAAGCGATATAGATATAACTCGAACCAATATTAGCCAAATGAATCGCCCAATTTGCCCCTTCGTCTAGGATTTCAGCTGGATAGCGTGGAGGCCACGTTGTATGCTCTTGTGTTGTTTCAGTGGTTTCGGTTGCCGCGGTGGTTTCGGTTTCGTCATGCACCCCACCCGCACAAGCCCACAACACAACAGCCATAAGCAACACGCAGGCAAGCAGTTTGATGAAACGGGTCATGGTGAGGCTCCTTTGTGTTGTGTTTTTATGATTCGGGCGGCATAATTGCCGCCCCTACAGGTTGTGAGTAGCCGCAAGCGAACGCGCAAGAGGCAAATCACGTCGCTCCGCGAGCCTTCCTCACCCGCTGCGGCGGGAGCTCCTTCCCGAGGAAGGAGCCGAAGCTTGCTTCTTCAAGTTTTGATGTCGTTATATCCTTAAGCCCCAAGGCTCCTTCCTCGGGAAGGAGCTGGCACCTCGGGTGACTGAGGAAGGTTCGCGGAGCGACGTGGCTTGCGCTTCATACTTTCGCCCGCTACGCCCCCCAAAACTCGCTCATGCACCGCCGATACGCCGCCAATGGGTCTTCTGCTGCGATAATCGGCCGCCCAACCACGATGTAATCCGTGCCGGTTTGGCGTGCCTGCGCGGGGGTCATGATGCGGCTTTGGTCATTCGCAGCGCTATCTGCAAAGCGAATGCCCGGTGTGACGGTGACGAAATCCTGCCCACAGGCGGACTTCACGGCAGCAGCCTCGTGCGCGCTGCACACCACGCCGCAAAGCCCAGCAACCTTAGCGTTTTTCGCATAGTGCAGCACGGTTTCAGCCATGGGGGTTTCGATAAGCAGTTCCTCACGCAGCCGGGTGTCATTCGTGCTGGTGAGCTGCGTCACGGCGATAACGGTGGGGTGGCTGCCGTCCGGCGCGGTAATGCCCTCCATCGCTGCGGCCATCATCTCAATGCCGCCGGCCGCGTGCAAGTTGATCAGGTCAACGTTATACTGCATCATGGCGCGAAAGGCGTTTCGCACCGTGTTGGGGATATCATGCAGCTTAAGGTCGAGGAATACCTTGTGGCCGCGCTTTTTGCATTCGCGCACCAGTTCAAACCCGCTGGAGTAAATGAGCTCCATGCCGGTTTTCACATAGGGCTTTTCGCCCTCGGGGAACAGCGCGAGGAAGTCTAGCGCGGCTTGCGCGTTGGGGAAATCCAATGGGATAATTACATCTTTAGGCATGTGCCCCTCCTATGATATCAGTTAATTTTTCAATGCCCAACCACTCCATCTCAGCGGGCAAGTCGTCGATAATCTCCTTGCAAACCATGGGATTCACCAGATTCGCCGCACCAACTTGCACGGCTGTAGCACCCGCAAGCATCATCTCAATGACATCGCGGGCAGACGAAACGCCGCCTAGACCGATGATAGGAATCTGCACCGCTTGATAAACCTGCCACACGCAGCGCAGCGCCACCGGGAAAATCGCGGGACCACTTAAACCGCCCATTTTGTTGGCCATCACAGGCTTGCGGGATTTCAAGTCAATGCGCAGACCCAGCAGCGTGTTGATGAGGCTGAGGCCGTCAGCGCCGGCGGCCTCGCAGGCCTTGGCCACTTCAGCAATGTTCGTCACGTTGGGCGTGAGCTTCACGTAAAGCGGCTTGGTCACCACCGCCTTGCAGGCAGCCACGATTTCCGCTGCCGCTTGCGCGCAGGTGCCGAAGATCATGCCGCCACCGCGCACGTTGGGGCAGCTGATGTTGAGCTCAATGATGCTCACGGCATCGCATTGCGTGATAATCTCGCAGCTCTTCACGAATTCCTCCAGCGAAAAGCCACTGACGTTCGCCAAAATGGGCTGATGAAAGTCTTTGGCCAAGGCAGGTACGATGGCCTGCGCCACGGCTTCAATGCCCGGGTTTTGCAGCCCCACACTGTTGAGCATGCCCGCCGAGGTTTCGGCCACACGAGGCAGTTCGTTGCCAAAGCGAGGTTCAAGCGTGCTGCCCTTGAGGGCAAGCCCGCCGAGGATATTGATGTCGTAAAACGGGCGCAGCTCATGCCCAAAGCCGCAGCAACCACTTGCGGGTATCACAGGATTCTGCAACGTGATGCCCGATAATTTCACACTTAAGTCCATTGAATTTCCTCCCTAGTCAAAATTGGCCCGTCTTTGCAAATGCGTTTGTAGCCCTGTTGTGTGCGGCAAGTGCAAGCCATGCAAGCCCCAAAGCCGCAAGCCATGCGGGCCTCAAAGCTCAGTTGCATGTGACCCGGCGCAAGCGCTTTGGCCGTGCGATCAATCCCCCGCAGCATGGGCTCGGGCCCGCAAGCGTAGATTGCATCGTAGTGTGCAGGCAGTCCGTCGGTCACATAACCGCCAATCACAACCTTGACGTCCCATTCCTTTTCATCTTGGAACAGCACATCTTCTTCCCGCGCAAACCCCAATAACATAGTGGGTCGTTGCCCCGCTTTCACCAGCTCTTTCGCAAGGTAATATAACGGCGGCACGCCAACGCCCCCGCCAATGAGCAGCGGCCGTTGCGCGGGCATAATGGTGAAACCATTGCCCAGCCCGGTGAGCATGTTGATGACCTGTCCGGGCTGCAGTTGCGCAAGCGCGGTTGTGCCCTGCCCCACCACGCGGTAAATGAGTGTGTAGGTGCCATCTTCCCAGTCGCAAATGCTGATGGGGCGGCGCAGGTAATGCCCGTCAATTTGCAGGTTCACAAACTGCCCTGTCTTAGGCCGCTCAGCCTGCGGGTTGTGCAGCCGCACCCGCCAAATATCGCGGGTGAGCTGCGTGTTTTCGGTGATGGTGAAATTGAGAATTTGCATGTGGCCTCCTTATACCCCCACCGCCCCTATGGGGCACCTCCCCCAAGGGGGAGGCATCAACCAAGCGGGTTGATTTTAGTGAGATGTTTTTTCAGCTTGATGATTGCAGTGTAAGTTCAGCGTAGCCGGTCGGTGCCTCCCCCTTGGGGGAGGTGGCGCGAATGCGCCGGTGGGGGTCACTCCCCCAGCACCAGCAGGCACTTCACCCGCGTGGTCACTATGGGGCGGTGGCGGGTGCCGCGCGGCACAATGAGCATGTCCCCTGTTTGCAGCGTGGTTGCAGCATCGTCAGCCTCCAGCACAAACTGCCCTTCCAGCACGTAGAACAGCTCGTCTGATTCATGCGTGTGGAAGTCTAACGTGCGATTTTCTACTTGCAGCACGTGCAGGGCGCGGCTATCGAGTTCGCCAACGCTGTGGTAGGTTAGCAGGTCTGCACCATTAGCAGCCTGCAACAAATTAACTTTGCTTAGTTCAGGCATTTTCCATATACCTCCCAGCCCGCAAAGGGCGTGGCCCGCCCCATGGTGGCGAACTCGCTCGGCTCAATGATGTAGGGCGTTTGTACATCCCACAGCACGCTGCCGCCAAACACACGGTTTGTCCAGCGTTTGAGCAGCTCGCGCGGGTTGTGCGCCATGGCGTTCACCAGTTGGTCGAGGGTTAGCACGCCCTCGCGCACCAGTTTGGTATACAGCACCGGGAAGGCAGTCTCTAGGCCCACTAGGCCGGGACAGCCGTTGAGCTTGTCCTGCGCGGTGTGCGGCGCATGGTCGGTGGCGATGCAGTCAATGGTGCCGTCGATCAAGCCCGCAAGCAGGGCGTCACGGTCTGCCGCAGCGCGAATGGGCGGGTTCATGTGATAGTTATAGTCACCAAGCAGCACATCGGCATCGCACAGCACAAGATAGTGCGGCGCGGTTTCGGCGGTGACGGCAAGGCCATCTTTCTTCGCCTGGCGAATGAGTTCCACGCTTTGCGCGGCGCTCACATGACACACGTGATAGTGACAACCCGTTTGCGCAGCAAGTTCAAGATCACGCTCCAGTGCTTTGTACTCACTGGCGGGGTTGTGTGCGTCGCCAAAGCTCAAGTCTTCGCAATGCGCGATGATCGGCTTGCCCAGCGCACGTGCGCGTTGCATGGCCTCTTTCATCAGCGCTGGGTCATTCACGCCAACGCCGTCGTCGCTGAATCCGCACACATAGGGAGCCATTTCCTCCATGCGGCTTAGCTCGCCCTTGCCCAGCTGCCCCATGGTAATGCTGCCAACCGGGAACACCGGCAACTGCGCTTGCTGCTTGATGAGTTCAAGCTGTTGTTGCAGGTTGGGCAGGCAATCGGGCGCGGGCTTGAGGTTGGGCATGGTCACCACCGCGATGTAGCCGCCGCGCAAGGCAGCGGCACTGCCGGTGGCGATGGTTTCTTTTTGCCAAAAACCGGGCTCACGGAAATGCACATGCAAATCCACGAAACCCGGCAGTAATATTGTGTTGTTGCGTTGATGTTGCATACGTACCTCCACACCTGCGGTGCGCAAGTCGCTTCGCTGTGTTCTAGCCATCTTCAGCTAAAACTCTAACGCCTTGCATCTACTATTATAGCACATGTGCGGGGGCTTGTCAATGCGAAATTCGCAATTCATCAGGCTGGCAGCAAATCTTGGCATAAAGCTCCAGCCATTGCCCTGCCACAGCCAACGCATAGGCCTCATCGCTACCCATGCAGCCCCGGCAGGCATACCTTGCCGCCATGGCAAAGTGCAAGAAATCCGGGCAAAAATACCGCTCAACAAGCCGCTCAAGCCGCGGTTGATTCCATAGCCGAAACGCCGCCGTTTGCATGGCCGCATCACGAATTTCGAGATAAACAATCTCTGTTATGACCCAGTCTGGCATGCCAAGCGACCGCCCAAATGCCGCGCCTTGCGCTAGGCCATGCAGCAATTCACGGTCCAAGCGAAGTTCTTCACGCATCAGCCAGCGCAGTCTCCAGCGGAATACAGCCAGTGATCTGCCCGGGCGCAGCGCAAAAGGCAATTGCGCAAAGGGGTCATATGTGGCATCAACCAACAACGAATACGGCGCAAAATTGCTCGCCACGCGCCAAAACACCCATTCGGACTCCCACCTGAACCACCAATTATCCTCGTCCCAGTCTTCATTTGCCTGCCGCAGTTGCAGGTAAATTTCTAGCCTTTGAAGTTGGCGCACACTGCCCTGCGCAAACAACGACACTTGACTGAGCAACACCAGTGCAATCACGCCAGCAACAATGCGCAACAGCCGCTTCATCGCATATTATCCTCTCCAAATAATTCCCGCGCAATGCGCGCACAAGCCTTGCCGTCGCATTCACCCAAGTGGTGCGCCACAAAGGCCGCCCGCTCAGTAGCATAATCCCCCGGCGCGGCGAGTTCAGCCATCAACTCGTCCACGGTGTACACAATGGCACCAGGCGGCCGCGCGTGAATGTCATCAAAAAAAACGCTTTCAGGTGCCAGCAAAATCACAGGGATATCCAATGCAGCTGCCGACACCATCACAGAAGAAATGTCGGTAATCACGCACTTGCAGCGCAGCAGCAGCTTGTCCAGGCTCTCTTGCTCGGGCTGCACTTTGGGGTGGTGCCGCACATGCAAATTCGGCAAATCAAGCGGCACAGGCTCACCCAGGCTAGGTGCGTATAGAACAATGTCTCGCTCAACGCGCGGCATCGCAACAAGCGCATCCCCCATGGGCGAACCCAGCGGCAACACTTTATCCTCCGCAACACCAAACGCGGCCGCCCAGTGCGACACAATAGCAGGGCTTGCGCAAATCACATGCGTGTAGCGGTGGCTTTCGGGGAAGGGCTCATCCGCAGCAGCGCCCCAGCGTTTGAGTGCGCCATCAGCATGCCACAGCTGCACCACGCGCGCCCGCTTGCTAAACGGGAACTTCGCAAGAGGGCTGAAGCCGTCGTTGAGCAGCACTGTGCCAGCCGTGGCCAAGTGATAAACCGTGCTTAACCTGCGCCAGTTTTCGATGGGCACAACGCGCAAGTTGGTGTGTTCACGCAAGTAGTCGCCCAGCAAGCCAAGGCTGCCCCACTGCGGAAAGCGCCGCAGCAGCACGACTTTCTTCGATTGCAGGGGAACGATGCGGCACAGCGCGAACAAGATGGCGAGCAGTTTTTTCATGGCGGTTCTCCTTCATTCTTCAAGGATTTTCTTTTGCCCAAAGTAGCCCGTGAGCATCAAAATCAGCGCAGCACCACCCAGCACGGCATCCATCAGGCCAAAGGGCAGCACCTCAAAGATGGCAGCCATGGCAATGGCGCAGCTGATTGCCGCCAACACAAATGCCCACTTGCGGTTTTTCCACAATCCAATGCCGCCGATGAGGCGAAGCACGCCCCAAATCACGCCGCCAATCAAGATTTCCGGCGCGGGCGGCGCAAAGGGAACCCAAGCCGCTGCTTCAGCGCCCAGCCAAATGGGCAACACCGCAAACAGCCCGCCGATTTCTATGACCCCATGTGCGATGATAATTATCGCTGCTGCTTTAAATTTTTTCATCTGCTTCGTCCTCCTGTTGATGATAGTCAACCACCCTGCGTTTAATCACGTCGTTCATGTTCAGCCCATGCTTGCAGGCGGTGCGCACATACTCCCGGAATGTTTCTGCGCTCAAGTCAGACGCATGCGTGCCTTTCACTAGGCGAATGCCCGGGTGCTCTTTGGCAATGCAGGCGATGTACTGATTGAGAAACGGGCACAGCGCCACCATGCAATAGCTAAAATGGATGGTGGTGATGTCAAACTCCGCTAGGGCGTTGACTTTGCGCAAGATTTTCTCCGGGTAGCCACGCGGCGGGCAGCCGGCACAGCTCAGCATTCCGGCGAGCACAGCTTTTTGCGCGTGATGCTCGGCAAAGCTGCCCCGGTGCTCGTTGAGGTCACGCAGGCAGGGCGCGGCGCAGCAGTCCATGTCTCTGGTTGCGTGCGCGCATGTGATGATGCCGATTTTTTCGTTGGTCATTGAATTACCACCTATACTAATTCTTGAGAAAAACGCAAC
>Ga0131853_10003166_pt1 | contig 29505 bp, 30 predicted proteins | sample TergutLab28metaG_FD_92764 | JGI IMG/M metagenome (GOLD analysis project Ga0131853, IMG submission 92764) | Labiotermes labralis P1 segment gut microbial communities from Petit-Saut dam, French Guiana - Lab288 P1 (version 2) (version 2) | ecosystem: Host-associated > Arthropoda: Insects >... | reverse complement strand
TGAATCGCAAATTATGGGAAGAGTTGTGTTGAGATTTTGGCCACTTAATGATTTTAGAGTGGCGCCAAATTAAATTTAGATGCATCCGCTTCTCTGCGAAATGAAGTTGATCAATATAGAAGCCACTACGTCTATGCTAATATAACAGGAGAGTAATATATATGCAGAATAATAATGAGCAAAAATTCAAATCAGGTTTTGTTGCCATTGTAGGACGTCCTAATGTTGGGAAGTCGACATTTTTAAACCGTGTTTTAAGACAGAAAATTGCGATAATGAGTGACAAAGCACAGACAACACGAAATAAGATTCAAGGGGTTATGACTGATAATGATTCGCAAATTGTTTTTATTGATACGCCAGGTATTCACAAGCCAAGACATGAGTTGGGAAAATTTATGACAGATTTGGCTCTTGGTACGTTAAATGAAGTGGATATGGTCATATTTATGACGCCTGCGAATGAGAAAATTGGCCCGGGAGATCGTTTTATTATTGAACATTTAAAGCGTGTTAAAAAGCCTGTATTTCTTGTTATTAATAAGATCGACACGATTAAAAAGGATGAACTTTTTGAAGTGGTTGCGAATTTCAAAAACGAGCATGAGTTTGATGAGGTTATCCCAATTTCGGCAACTACAGGTGAGAATGTTGAGACTTTACTTGAGGTTATAAAAGGAAATTTGGAGGAAGGACCACAGTTTTATCCAAGTGATTTTATTACGGATCATCCAGAGCGTTTTATTATTTCAGAGTTGATTCGCGAGAAAGTTTTGCATTTGACGCATGAGGAGATTCCTCATTCAGTTGCGGTGGTGATCGATGAGATTTTTCGTGACGATGAGCAAGAGGAATTGATTAATGTATCAGCAACTGTTATTGTGGAACGTAAGTCGCAAAAGGGGATTTTAATTGGAAAGCAAGGGAAGATGTTGAAGGAAATTGGGACACTTGCACGTCGTGATATTGTGAATTTGTTAGGGAGTAAAATTTATTTGGAGCTATGGGTGAAGGTGCAAAAAGATTGGCGAAATAAGAAGATTCATCTGACTGATTTTGGTTATAGTAACAAAGAATATTGATTTTGAGGTATAGTATTTGACCTGCTTGCATACACTAGTGTTAAGTTAAATGTAGCACTAGTGGAGGTAGGGAATATGGATAGTTTTGAATGGGAAGTTTTCAAAAGAACAGGTAGCATAGGACATTATTTGATGATGAAGCAACGTGAGTATGAGCATCAATCTTATTTAGAAGAATTTGGTGCTGAGGAAGAATTTGAGGAGTAGTTTAGCGTTGTGATTTAAAGGAGCTTGTTGTTTGTGAGCACGCAAATTGAAGCTATTGTATTAAAGAGTTTTGACTATCAAGATCATCATAAAATTGTTAAAATGATAAGCCCATCTCATGGGCTTATTAGTGTTTTTGTGAGTTATGCGAATAAGAAAAAATCCAGATATCGCGCCCTTGCAGAACCACTTTCTCATGTAAGTATTAATGTGAAGATTCCCAGTGATGAACGCGGGGGGCTTTATTATTTGGTTTATGGCGAGATTCTTGATTCTTTTTATCATTTGAAAGTCAATTATGAATTGGTCATGATGTTTTATGAAATGGCTGAGGTTATCATGAAGGGTGATATTGATTTGTATCATTTGCCTTTTGCATACAGAACACTTAAATGTGTTCTGGAAATAGATGGAGAAAACGAGTGGCAGTTTCGTTTGGGTGTAGTTGTTTTTAAAGCGAAGATGATGGCTTCTATCGGAGTGTTGCCCGCTATTGATGGTTGTGTAGGTTGTGGGGCGACTAGTAAGATTGTAACAGCGAGTGTTAGCGAGGGCGGGTTGATTTGTGAAAATTGTTATACAGGAAGTGGGATTTGGTTAGCAACTGATTTGATTCCGTTATGGCGAGGATTATTTAAGTTGCCAGTCGAGCGTTTGGTACAGCTTGATATTGGAGAATCCGAGGTAGAAGTATTGGAAACGTGGATGAAATCTTATTATGAGGGGTATAGCAATATCAGATTTGCCAAGCGACTTACCATTTAAGGATGAATTTTAGAGATTTTTCATGATATTTTGTGTATTTTGGACATTTCAATGCTTGTGTTTTGCGATGTTTTGTGATATGATAGAGTATCATGCAATTTTTGTGTGCAAAACCTTACAAACAAGTTTTCAATTTGTTCGTAAGCAACTTGTTTTCATTAAACAAGCAAAAAAATGAGGTGGTTCACGTGAGCGGTACGTCGATGGAAAAGATTGTTAATATAGCAAAGACGAATGGTTTTGTATATCAGGGGAGTGAAATTTATGGTGGGCTTGCCAATACGTGGGATTATGGACCACTTGGATCACTTTTGAAAAATAATGTTCAGCAAGCATGGATTCACCGCTTTATTACATCTCGTCATGAGAATGTGTTGATTGATTCAGCGATTCTAATGAATCCACAGACTTGGGTTGCATCTGGTCATGTTGGTGGTTTTAGCGATCCGTTGATGGATTGTAAAGCTTGTAAAACACGACATCGTGCGGATAAGATGATTGAGGATCATGGGGATGATATTGTTGCAGATGGTTGGACTGATGAGGAGATGGTTGCTTATATCAAGTCGCATCATCTTGTTTGTCCAGATTGTGGAAAGCAAGATTTCTCTGATATTCGTCAATTTGATTTGATGTTTAAAACGCGTATGGGTGTTATAGAAGATGATACTGCTACGATTTATATGCGTCCAGAAACAGCGCAAGGTATTTTTGTTAATTTTAAAAATGTTCAGCGTTCTTCTCGCAAGAAAATACCGTTCGGGATTGGCCAAGTCGGAAAAGCGTTTAGGAATGAGATTACACCGAGAAACTTTATTTTTAGAACGAGAGAGTTTGAGCAAATGGAGCTGGAGTTCTTTTGTAAACCTGGTGAGGATAATGACTGGTATGAATTTTGGAAAGCATATTGTATGACATTTTTAACGGATCTTGGTATGAAGTCTGAAAATGTCAGAATGCGTGAGCATACCGAAGCTGAATTGAGTCACTATAGTAATGGAACTTCTGATATTGAGTATCAATTTCCTTTCGGATGGGGCGAGTTGTGGGGAATAGCAAATCGTACAAATTATGATTTAAATGCGCATATGGAAGCGTCTGGGGTTAGTTTTGAATACCAAGACCCGATCACTAATGAAAAGTATGTTCCTTATTGTATCGAGCCATCTGTTGGGTTAGGGCGTCTTATGTTAGCCATATTTATTGATGCTTATGAGGAAGAACAACTTGAGGATGGAGATTCTCGTGAAGTGTTGAGATTTCACCCAGCGATTGCACCTTATAAAGTCGCAGTGATGCCATTAATGAAGAAGATCAATGAAGGGGCACTAGCATTATTTAATGAGTTGTCGCAGCACTTTTCGGTTGATTATGATGAAGCGGGGTCAATTGGTAAGAGATACCGTCGCCAGGATGCTATTGGGACACCATTTTGTATTACTTATGATTATGATTCGATTGAAGATAACACAGTCACCATTCGCCATCGCGATACGATGGAACAGGAACGTATTGCGATTGTAGACTTAGAGAAGTATATTTCAGACAGAATAAAACTTTAATAGAGGGCATTTGTAGTTAAGCCCTTTGAAATGGGGTGCTAAATTTTGGATCGTAAACAACTAGCAGATGACATAAGAGCTAGAGTCAGTGTAGTCGAAGTCGTTGGACGTTACGTTCAGTTATCGCGCGCAGGAAATAACCATAAAGGTTTATGTCCATTCCACAACGAAGCAACCCCTTCCTTCTTAGTTTCCGAGGACAAGGGTATTTACAAATGTTTTGGTTGTGGTGAAGGTGGAGATGCCATTTCTTTTTTATCAAAGATGGAAGGCATCTCTTATTCTCAAAGCTTGGCACAACTTGCTGAGGGTATTGGTGTCGATCAAAAGGTAGTAAGACAACTACACCGAGTAAATGCTGAGCATAATTTTGAAAAAGAATTTGAAGTTTTGACATTCGTTCAAGGTTTTTATCAATATTATTTACTTAATACTGAGGAAGGGAAGCGCGCATTAGAATATTTAGCTAGTCGTGGCATAACAAAAGAAATCATTCAGCAGTTTGGTATTGGACTTGCGCCTCGTGATGGGAATTTGCTCATTAGGGCTTTGGAAGCAAATGCACTTTCTTTTGAAGTTGTTAAAAGTATTGGTTTGATTAGTCAGCGAGACGTTGGCGATTATTATGCTCAGTTCAAGTCGAGGATTATGTTTCAGATTACGAATGAACAAGGAAAGGTGATCGGCTTTAGTGGGCGAACGTATTTGCCAGAAGATGAGACGCAAGCTAAATATATCAACTCAGCTGAGTCGCGAATTTTTCAAAAATCACGGATTGTTTACAATTTGAATGAAGCGAGAAAAGTAGCGAGAATGACGGGTAAGGTATTGATCTTCGAAGGCTTCTTAGATGTGATTGCTGCACACAAGGCTGGTTTTACAGAAGCGGTGGCATCAATGGGGACAGCATTAACTATAGATCATGCGAAGACACTAAGTCGCCACTGTTGTGAAGTCGTGCTTGTGTTTGATGGTGACGAGGCTGGTTTAGCGGCAACTTCAAAAGCAATTCCTATTTTATTGGCATCGGGTTTAAAGGTAAATGTTGCGCCTGTACCAAATGGACTTGATCCAGATGATTTTATTAAAGAAAATGGGGCTGATAAATTTGTCAATTTGATTGGAAATGCACTAGGAGCGATTGATTTTCAATACGAATACTTAAAGCGAGGTTTAAATTTAGGAAGTGCTGATGGGCAGATTGAGTTTGAGCGTCGTTTGACAGCTTTTGGTAATGGACTGCCAGATCGTTCTTTTGGACAAGCTTTGCTTAGGAAGTTAAAAGATGAGATTTACGAGCAGCGTCGTCATACTGGTAATAGCACGAAGCAGCAAGAAAGTTTGTACCGTCGAGGTCATAATGGTTTATCTTCTATAGCAGCGACATCAAGATTACAAGTGCCTTCAGGAGAAGTGAAAGCCGAGAAGGAATTGATTTACTACATGCTACTAGATAAGCAAATATTTGAACTGGTTTTGTCTCAAATTGGAACAGCTTTCAATATTGATGCACATCGAAAGATCGTTCAAGGAATAGAAGCGTACTATTTCCACCATAATGAGATGAATAAAGAGGAATTCTTAATGCAGTTAGATCCTCAAATCATGCGTGTTACACAAGACATTATATCTGAATTGAAAAAAAGACCTCGAAATTGGTCGGAAGAAATGATTATCGAATTAACAGATAAAGTACAAAAGGGTGCGTTAAAATTAGAGCGCGCGGGCAAGAAAGAGATGTTTTATAAAGCTAACCATGAAGAGCAGTTAGTTATGATGGAAGAATTAACAGCGAGTCTTATACATTGATTGGAGTGAAGCGGATGGCAAATCAGAAGCAAGGATTAACGATGGAGCAGGTTCAAGAAGAGTTACTGAAAAGTGGTCGTGAACGTGGCTTTTTGACTCACGATGAAATTAATGAAGGATTTAAGCAATTTGGTCTGGATAAAGACATGATGGATACAATTTTAGATGTTTTTGATTCGGAAGCGATCAATGTGGTTGATGAAATTAGAAAAAATGTCGGTGACGATGTTCCACTTAGTGAAATGGATGACATTGAGGATGATTTAGATTTAAGCGATATTGAAAAAGTGGTGCAAGAGGCTGATGTTGTGATGCCTGCTGATATGTTGGAGGAATTTCCTGACATTAAGGCTGAAATGGCTGAAACAGGTGCGCCAAAGCCGCCAGAACCTACTTTTGAGTTGAGCTCGAATTTTAAAATGAATGATCCCGTTCGTATGTATTTAAAAGAAATTGGACGTGTTGAACTTTTGAGCTTTAAGGAAGAGATTGAACTTTCTAAAAAAGCAGAGCGAGCTGAGATTGCTACTGAGTTGACGAGCCAGCGTACGAATGATGGGAAAATTACAGATGAACTTAAAAAGCGAATTGATTATTTGATTAATGAGAAAGGCGAATCTACAAGTGGAAATGAAATGCTAGTAGATATTCTTGATTTGGATGAGGCTGGGATTAAGAAGATTTTAGAGGAAGGCGAGGTCGCTAAGAAAAAGCTTGTTGAAGCTAATTTACGTCTCGTTGTTTCGATCGCTAAGCGTCATGTTGGGCGCGGGATGATGTTCTTGGATTTAATTCAAGAAGGAAATATGGGCTTAATGCGTGCTGTTGAAAAGTTTGATTATCGTAAGGGATTCAAGTTTTCAACTTATGCGACTTGGTGGATTAGGCAGGCGATTACGCGTGCGATTGCGGATCAGGCGCGGACGATTAGAATTCCTGTCCATATGGTTGAAACGATTAACAAGCTGATTCGTGTGCATAGACAATTGATTCAAGATCTTGGACGAGAGCCGACACCTGAGGAAATGTCTACGACGCTTGATATGCCGCCTGAGAAGATTCGTGAAATTATGAAAGCAGCGCAAGAGCCAGTGTCTTTAGAGGCACCTGTTGGTGAGGAAGACGATTCGCATTTAGGTGATTTTATTCCTGATGCAGAGGCGATGTCACCGTCATCGTTTGCTTCTAATTCAATGCTAAAATACGAGTTAGATGAGGTATTGAGCACATTAACAGATCGCGAGAAGAAGGTATTGCAAATGCGATTTGGTTTAATGGATGGCATGACTAAAACGTTAGAAGAAGTAGGGAAAGAATTTAATGTAACGCGTGAGCGAATTCGTCAAATTGAAGCAAAAGCTTTACGCAAATTACGTCACCCGTCTAGAAGTCGTAAGTTAAAAGACTTTATGGAGGAAGACAATGGGTAAAAATTTATCAAAAAGATTAAGTGCGTGCTTGAGCGCACTTTCTTCACATTCAAGGATAGCTGATATTGGAACAGACCATGCTTATTTGCCTTGTTATGGCGTAGCAAATGGTATTATTGATTCAGCAATTGCGATTGATGTCGTTGATGGGCCGCTTGCGCAAGCTAAGGCGACAATTGCAGATTATGGACTAGAGGATAAAGTTGAATTACGAAAGGGATCGGGATTCGAACCGCTTGAGGAGGGGGAAGTTGAGGGTGTAAATATTGCTGGAATGGGTGGGAAACTGATTTCGCAATTGTTGCTAGATAGCTTATCTATTGCAGAATCGATAGAAACGTTAGTTTTGCAGCCACAAGGTGGGGAGTTTACGCTTCGGAGTGTCTTGGATGAAAATTACTTTAAAGTCACAAATGAACAGCTGATAGAGGAAGATGGGATTATTTATACGATTATAACAGCTGAGCCAGCAGTGTTTAATAACACATTGGTGTATAAAGAGCTTTTGTTTGGTCCTGTGCTGCTGAAAAATCCTGAAAATGAGTTGTTTATTAAAAAATGGCAACAAGAACTGGGGGCGATTGATGAAATTTTGAGTCAAATTCCAGATGGGGATGAGCGTAAATTTGAGTTTGAACGGAAGAGAAAATTGATAGAGGATGTGCTTGCAGGTGTTGGTAGTTAAGGATGTCATTGAGTTTTTGGAAGGGAAATTCCCACCAAATCTTGCGCTCGGGTGGGATAATATTGGTCTGCATATTGGAGATGTTAAGCAAGAAATTCGTACAATGATGGTTGCATTAGAAGCGACTACTGCTGTTATTGATGAGGCAGTTTGTGAAGGTGTCGATTTGATTGTGACACATCATCCATTTATCTTTTCTCCGCTTAAATCGATTGATTTTGCAACACCGAAAGGTAAAAATATTAAAAAATTGATCCAGAATGACATCGCATTGTATGTGATGCACTCAAATTATGACATTGTTTATGGTGGAATGGGCGATGTTTTAGCTGAAAAAATGGGACTTTTAGAGATCAAGCCGTTTTCGATGATTGATGACATACATGGAGAGGGCCGAGTTGGAAAATTAGGAAAAGTAATGACTATTGATGAGTTTTCAAAAATGTTATGTGAAAATTTCGCCCCACATATTGGCTCTGTTAGTCAGGTTGAATGTGACAATGTTGAAAGTATTGAAACTGTTGCTGTGATTGGTGGTAGTGGGGGTAAATATATTTATGAGGCTAAGAAGGCGGGTGCTGATGTATTGGTAACGGGTGATATTAAATACCATGATGCAGTCGATGCGCAAGATATTGGGTTGAGTATTTTGGATATTGGGCACTATGCTGAGGTTGTGATGGAGGCGCATGTTGCGGGAATGCTTCGAGAGCAATTTGATGTGAAAATTATTATGCAAAGTGTTGCGACAAATCCTATTGAGCGAAAATGAAAAAATTTTAATAATAACACACAAAATCATTGACAAGGTTAGTTACATATGCTAGAATACCCTACAAATCTCAGATGAGGATCTTTTGAAAGGAAGTGCAAGCTGATGAAAAAGCAATCAATTGAAATAGTTAACACACGATTTTTTAGTTTTTTCACAGCGCTTGGTTCACTAGCACTGTCTTTTCATCATTGTTTGACTTTAAGGAGTTAATGAGTTAGATGATAAAGAGGCGTCAGTTGAACCATAAGGTTTAATCGGCGCCTTTTTTCTTCCTCAAATATTTGAGTGTTTAATTTTTTCTTAATGTATGGTATAATTTTAGCTAATGCAATCGCAAGATTTGAGCTAATTAGATTGAGGGTGAGAAAATGGCAATAACAAAAATCAAAGTTGAGAATTTGACAGTTTTTGAAGATATGGAAATGAACATTGATGCCAATGTAAATGTGATTATTGGTGAGAATGGGACTGGGAAGACACAACTGTTGAAATTTACTCACGAACTTCTAGCATATAAAAATTTATATGAAACTATTAAACTTCCAAATGGGGCATTAACCCAAAGAATTATGGAGAGCGAAGGATTATACCTTCCTTTATCAGGCGCAAAAAGAAATTCTAAAAAGGAAATGATGATACAGATTTGTTTGAATCATGTTAGCGATTTGACACTTCAAATAAAAAAGGATAAGATAACATTAAATAAAAATGCGCTCGACTTTACACCACCTGAAAATATCTTGTATATTCCTACAAAAGATATGCTAACACATTCTAAGGGTCTACTATCGATGAAAGAAAAGTATGGAAAGAATATGCCTTTTGATAAATTTCAAATTGGTATTGTTAGCAAAGCACTTCAATGGAATTTAGCAGAAATGCCCGCTTTTGCTAAAAATATGATAGTAGAATTAGAGAAAATAATGGATGGTGTCGTTGTTATAGAGAATGAAGAATTTTTTATTCTTAAAACCAACGGTCAAATGATACCTTTTGAAATGGAAGCAGAAGGAATTAAAAAATTTGGGTTAATTTGGCAGTTGCTTATGAATGAAAATATAATAAAAGGAAGCATCCTTCTATGGGACGAACCAGAAGCCAATATCAATCCAAAGCTAATCCCAGTACTTGCCGAAATTATCCTTGAATTAGGTCGTAATGGCGTTCAAATTTTCTTAGCAACCCATGATTACTTCTTGCCTAAGTATATCGAAGTGTTAGCAAAGGAACAGGACAAAGTTGAATTTCATGCATTAAGCAAAACAGATAATGGTGTGAAATGTTATACGGCTGAAAAATTTTCTTTGCTAGACAATAATGCAATCATTGATGAAAAAATCAAATTGTATAGAGAAGAAATTAAAAAGGGGCTAGATTAATGAAATACATTGAATCAGGAATGGATTTCAAGCCATTGTTCACCTCTGCAACATTTCAATCTTTTTATATCGAAAAATCAGAGCTCTATCGAAAAATTAAATCAGAGGCGGTTAGTTCTGTAGAATTTATCGCTATAAAGAATGGAGATTTTTATTTTATTGAAGCAAAATCTAGCTTTCCATATAGTAATATCGAAGACATAGAAAAAGAAGAGCAGATGCTGTATGACAAACTACAACATACACTTGATTTATTTATTGCACACTATTTAGGATTAAAGAAACACTCAGCCCATACATTTTCGGAATGTTTGGGAACAAAGGAAGTGTTGGAGAAAAATCTATCAGAATACAAGCTGTGCTTTTTCCTAGTTATGAATGGAAAATTTCAAGAAGAATGGTGTGCAAATGTGTCAGTGATTTTGAATGAGAAGCTGAAACCATTAAGAAAAATATGGGATATAGAAATTAAAGTGATTACTGAAGAACAAGCGAGAATTTTGGGATTTATTCAATAATATATAAGCAGGTGTAAAAAATGTTAGAACAATTAAAAGAATTAGCCGTACAGGCAGAATCAGAGATCAAAGAAGTTGTTACGCTTGAAGCGTTAAACGATCTAAGGGTGAAATACCTTGGGAAAAAAGGACCAATCCAAGAAGTAATGAAAAATATGAAAGATTTGACGCCTGATGAACGAAAGGCAGCAGGACAAATTTCAAATGATGTGAAGCGTACATTGTCAGATGCTATTAATGTTAAACGAGAAGAGTTAGAATTGGTGGAAGTCAACAAGCAATTAGCAAATGAGACCATTGATGTGACTTTGCCAGGAAAGAAAGTTACTTTAGGAGGGTCACATCCGTTAAATACAACGATTGCAGATATTGAAGCATTTTTCATTGGGATGGGCTATAGCATTGCTGAGGGATCAGAAGTAGAGAGTGATCATTATAATTTTGAACTTTTGAATTTGCCAAAAGATCACCCAGCGCGCGATATGCAAGATTCATTCTATCTGGATGTGCATCATTTGCTTAGAACGCATACATCGCCTGTTCAGATACGCACATTAGAAGCAGCAAAAGGACAAGGACCAGTCAAAATTTTATGTCCAGGTAAGGTATATCGCCGTGATGATGATGATGCGACACATTCGCATCAGTTTATGCAAATTGAGGCATTGGTTGTTGATACGGACATTACTTTAGCAGATTTAAAAGGAACGTTAGAGGCATTAGCTAGGCATCTATTTGGTGTGACGCGCGAAATTCGAATGAGACCTTCATTTTTCCCATTTACGGAGCCATCAGTAGAAGTGGATGTCAGCTGTTTTGCTTGTGGCGGTCCAGGCTGTCCGATATGTAAGCAAACAGGCTGGATTGAAATTTTAGGTGCAGGAATGGTACATCCTAATGTGTTGGAAATGTCAGGCTTTGATCCAGAAGTTTATCAAGGCTTTGCCTTCGGTATGGGAGTTGAACGCGCTGCGATGCTCAAGCATGGTATTGAAGATATCCGAAATTTTTATACGAATGACATGAGATTTTTGGAGCAGTTTAAATAAATTTGGAGTTGATTTGTTATGAAAATGGTAACGATTGAATGTCCTAAATGTAAAGGAAGCCTTCAAGTAGACTCAGAACAAGAGAAAAGTTTTTGCATGTATTGTCGAGCAGAAGTGATCCTTGAGAAATCAGAAGCTACAACAGCAACCGGAAGTAGTTTACTTGAACGCGGGATGATCCTTGTTGAGCATGGTGATTTTGAAAAGGCAAAGGAAGTTTTTGATAAAGCTGCTGAAATTGAGCCAAGAAATGCTAAGATTTATTTAGGAATGTTGTTAGCGGACTTGAAAATCACGGAAGAAAGCTTGCTTAAAGAACAAATTAATCCATTGACTCAGAACCCGCAGTATCAGAAAGCGATTCGATTTGCTGGTTCGACTTTGAATAAGCGTTTAGAATCATACAATCAAGCAATTATTGAACGAATAGAAAACGAGCAAATTGAGGAAGCTCAAGAAAAAGAAGTACAGCGTGTCGAAGATGACGCAGCGCGTCAAAAACGAATAGATGGCATGCGAAAAATGGCAGGAATAAATGTGCTTGTGAAACAGCGATTAGGTGCAAAGCATAAGCGGAATTTAGTCTTAATTTTAGGCGTAGTGACACTTATACTGAGTTTACTTATGATAGGTGAAGCAAATGATGCTGGGGAGTTTGTTGGGTTTGTTTTTTCCTCATTATTTATGTCTTGTTTCATCGTCGGGATTTACCATGTAATTAAAGTCAACGCAACAAAGAAGCAAATTAAACAAGAAATTATGATTGAGATGCTATAGGGTGTAGAAAGTAACAAAAAGAAAGGCGGATAAAAATGTTAGTATCATTAAAATGGTTGAACCAATATGTAAAAGTAGATGATTTAAATCCGCAGGAATTAGCGGATATGATTTCCCTCCACAGTGTAGAAGTGGAATCAGTAGAAAAAATATCTGATGCTACAGGCATTGTGATCGGATATGTTGAGAAAAGAGAGCAGCATCCAGATGCGGATAAGTTGTCTGTTTGTCAAGTGAATTTAGGTAATGAGACAGTGCAAATTGTGTGCGGTGCCTCAAATGTGGATGCTGGTCAGAAGGTGCCGGTTGCGACAAATGGGGCTGTGTTGCCAGGTGGATTTAAGATCAAAAAAACAAAGTTGCGTGGGCAAGAATCGAATGGAATGATCTGTTCGGCTTCAGAGCTGGGGATCGCTGCGAGTGTCGTTCCAGATGCGATTTCCGCAGGAATTTGGGTCTTACCAGCAGATGCTCCAGTAGGTGAGGATGCTATTAGCTATTTAGGACTTGATGATACGATTATCGAGTTGGGATTGACACCGAATCGTATGGATATGTTATCAATGTATGGGGTAGCAAATGATATTGCTGCGCTTTTAAACCGTGAAGTTGCCCCTGTAGCGAAAACGGCTGAGCTATTAGAAGAGAATTCTGATTTTTCGATCGTGCTTGCAACTGAGAAATGTCCTGTTTATTTAGGGAAACTAGTAGAAGGTGTTACAGTGATGCCTTCTGATCATGAATTACAAATGCAACTTATGGCAACAGGGAATAAGCCAATTAGCAATATTGTCGACTTGACAAACAAAATCATGCTCCAAGTTGGTACGCCGATTCATGCCTTTGATGCGGATAAATTACCAACCAAAGAAATCGTCGTTCGTGAAGCAAGAGATGGCGAAACAGTGGTGACTTTGGATCAGCAAATGCGTCAACTTGAAGCGGGAGATATTCTGATCACAAGTGGTGATGAAATCATCGCGATCGCTGGCGTGATGGGCTCTGCTTCATCAAGTGTCGATGAGAATACAAAGAATATACTATTTGAAGCAGCCATTTTCGATCCGAAACAAATTCGTAAGACTGCTAGTCGCTTGAATTTGCGCACGAATGCCTCTGCTCGCTTTGAAAAAGGGCTTCATGTAGAGCGAATCTTTGAAGCTAGTCACTTGATCGATAGCGCCTTTGAGACGGTGGTTAATATAAAAGCAGGAAGCTTTGAAGCAGATGAAGTTAAAATAAATATTACGCTTAATGAAATCAATGAAAAATTAGGTAGCGATCTTACTAGTGATGATGTGTCAGCGATCTTTGCACGACTAAATCTCACATACACTGTTTCAGATGAAAATTTTACTGTCGTTCCATCAACGCGCATGTTAGACGTAACAAAGAAGCATGATTTAGTCGAAGAGGTCGCACGTATTAATGGATTCAATAATCTGCCATCAACTTTACCGGAAATGAATACAGCAGGTGCTTATACAGCAAAACAATCCGCTATTCGTACGCTTCATCGCACGGCACAAGGAATAGGTCTTCAAGATGTTATCACCTATTCTTTAACCAAGGAAGAAAAGTTAAGTCATTTTTTACCGTCAGCTGAGAAAGAAGAGAGTCGTGTGAGTTTAGCGATGCCAATTTCGTTAGATCGCGCTCATTTAAGAAAGTCATTGATTCCAAGTTTACTCGAAGTGGTTGCCTATAACAAAGCGCGTCAAATGAAAGATGTATTTATTTATGAAATCGGGAAAACGCATGTTAAGATGGGGGATGATTATCTTGAAAAAATGGCTGTAGCTGGGGCGTTAACGGGTGAGATTGTTACAAATAGGTGGCAATCGAAAGTGGAGCAAATAGATTTTTATGCGGCAAAGGGTGCTGTTGATGCTTTGATCAAAAGTTTAGGCTTAATGGCGACTTATGAACCAGTTCAAAGTGGTTATCCTGATTTTCACCCTGGTCAATCCGCTACCATTTCTGTGGATTCTCAAGTTGTAGGAATTGTTGGAAAGTTGCATCCTAATGTTAAAAAAGTGTACGATGTGAATGATGTTTTTGTATTCGAAGTTGATTTGGAGGCTATGCTTACTTTAGAGTCAACAAAAGCTAATTATGAACCGGTTTCGAAATATCCAGGCATTTCCTTTGATATTGCGCTTATCGTTTCTGAATCGTTACCTGTGTCTGCACTTGTTGATACGATCAAACAAGCGGGTGGAAAATTATTGACAACTGTCGAAGTATTTGATATTTATACAGGTGTAGGGGTTGAAGATGGCAAGAAATCGGTGGCTATTAATTTATATTACCAAGATGATGAGAAGACATTAACTGATGAGGATGTCAGTCCAGTGCATGAAAAGATATTGAAGTGCTTAGAGGAAGAACATGACGCAACATTAAGAAGTTAGGAGTGGTTTGCTTTGTTGAAATTAATCGCAACAGATATGGATGGTACACTCTTGAATGATGCAAAAGAGATGCCAGAAAATACATTTGAAATCATTGATCGTTTGCATGAAAAGGGTGTTACTTTTGCTGTTGCTAGTGGAAGACAACATTTTAGCTTACAACGACTATACGATAAAATGAAGGATGATATTGTTATCATTGCAGGAAATGGGAGTATTATCATCGACAAAGGTGAAATTATTTCGGTTGATGTCATGGATTTTGAAATTGTTCGTGAAATTGTTGAAACTGTCAGTCAGATGCCAAGCTTGAAATTGACCGTACATGGTTTGGAGTCAGATTATATGTTTGAAAATAATGTTACGAATGTGTTGCCTGACTATTTAATTGAAAGTCATTTCCCCGTTCGAACAACGATCAAAAATTTGGATGTCTTACCGAAAGGCGAGAAAATATTACAGATTTCCATCCATGATCCTGAATTTAATTCGAAGGAAAATATTTATGATCGACTTAAGCATCTGCAAGGCAAATGTCATTTAACAGTTTCAGGTCCTGAATGGGTGGATATTATCAATGTTGGCGTTAACAAGGGAACTGCGATTAAGAAATTGCAAGAATTGCTTTGTGCCGAACCGGAAGAAACCATGGTTTTTGGTGACGAGCTTAATGATTATGAGATGATGCAGCAAGCTTATTATAGTTATGCGATGGCGAATGCTGTTCCTAAAATTAAAGAAATAGCTAATTTTACAGCACCGAGCAATGAAGATGAAGGTGTCATCAAAATCCTTGAAAATTTTTTGTTAATGACAAAATAAAATGTATAATATTCAAATAAAAGTCCAACCTAGTAATGTGAAGAATCACATCATTAATAGGAGGACTTTATTTATGGCAAAGAAAAAAAATAATAAAAACGCTCAACGACAACAGGCACAAGCAAAGAAGCAAACAAAGCCAGTATTAAACCGTGATCATATGGAAGAGATGGGTGAAGATATCATCGAAGCTGCCAGTGGTGCTGGTCATGAGATTGCAAAAGATGTGAAAAAGGGACTAAAAAAAACGGGAAAAAAAATTAGTAAAACCTTGAAAAAAGCATCTGTGTCGATTGATAAGATGAGTGATTAATGTTATTGAATAATTTTTAAGTACTGCACCCTTTATGGGTGTTTTTTAGTCTAAATTGAAGACTCAGAATGTCTTTTTCGAAAACGCATATTTTTTATTTAAACGAGTCCTCGGTGATCAAAACCTTGGCTTTTATTTTGGCTTGCTTTATACTTTTCTCCAAAATGTTCTCCAAAACAGGCTATAAAACGACTGAAAATGACTTGACATATTGTCACTACTGTGGTATATATAAATGTATCTTTGGTGTCATTTGTTTTATGTTTTGATTTAGTCGATGAAGGAAGTGGAAAGAAATGAATAACAACACAACACAACACAACACAACACAACACAACACATAAACCTCTTAGGGGGTGTCTGAGATGAATACTGTGATTTTGGGTGAAGATAGAGATAGCAAATTTGTGAGTGAGCTGAAAGAATTAATTGAAACTCGAATCCATGGTCTATCTGTTCAAATGTTCTTTGACATTAATGAATTTTTTGACAAAATTAAGTTTAGTGATGTTGATATTTGTTTAGCAGTCATTAACAACATAAATTTTAAGGAATGTTTTCAACTAGCGGATGATTTGATTGAAGGAAAGCCAAGAGTAAGAATAGCATTTCTATATGATTATGTCGTAGTTGGCTGGCTTGATAAAATTAATCTTCGTGGAATCCAATTGATTAATAAGAGATCTGCGGATATGATAGGGGATATCAAGAAAGTTATTTCTGGTGAAGAGTTGAAGTACGTAGCAGAAAAGATTTTAACTCCGAGGGAAGAAGAGATTTTATGGTTTATGTCACGAGGATATAAACAGAATGCAATTGCTGAAGAAATTAAGATAAGCGAAAGAACAGTTAGAACACATGTTGCAAACATTTATGATAAACTTGGTACATCTTCGCCAGGTGCAGCTGTTCGGCGTGGGGTAGAATTAGGTATTATTCCAGTTGATTTTGAAATTGCTGAAGAATTTTGATGAAAATTGCCGTTTTTATGTATTCCTTTTCAATCGTTTCCATGATAATATTTGATTATCAAATTCAAGAGCGACTGAACTAACAAAGTTCAGCAAAAGGAGAAGGTATACATGAAGAAAATCAAAATTTTCACTTTGTTTTTATTGGCAGTAGTAATGTTGTTTACAAGTACAGATATTCTAGGAGCTCCGACTCCGAAAGTTTATAGAGTGGTTCTAGCCGGAAATACTTATGTTAGATGGAGCGCAAACGGATCGAGTGTTGGTCACATCAGACAAGGAGCAACCTTTACTCTCTCTCATGTTGATGGTGTTGAGATTGTTGGTAATTGGAGTTGGCTTAGAGGGGGGATTTCAGGAACAGCAACGCAAACAAATGGTTGGGGAGGTAATGTGATGTGGGTTTCTACATCTCAGTTAACACGAGTAAGTGATGGTATTGTTACTAGTTGTAGCGTGATTGCAGATGGAACTGTAGTGCGACACACACCAGGTGGTATTAATCAGGGAATGATTGGTCGTGGAGCAACTTTTAGACCATCTGGTATATCAACAAGAAGCTCTGGTGGTTGGACTTGGCATTTGGGAACCATTGGAGGGACATCAGCTGGACATAATGGCTGGGGGGGGTCGACTGATGTGGGTAGCCACTTCTCAGTTATCCGTTGCCAATATTTGTCAAAGAGGAGTATAGAGAATAGTTATTGTTAAATGTTTTCAAAAGCTGATGCATTTTTGCAACAGCTTTTGAGCATTAAAATTTTTATTCTCAATAGTATTTACAGGTAGGTGATTTTTTGAAAAACATTAAATCAATGTTTGTTTTATTCATGTTAATAATACTAGTGTTAGTTGCATGCAGTAACGATGGCGCTGAAACTTTAGATATAATGACAAATGAATATGATCCTCATATGGAATTACGAAATTTAGAGCCGAGAAGTGGTATCATGGAGCCAATAAATGATGATATAGTTGAAGTTTTGGTAAACTTGTATCCAATTCCTTACTTAATCAGTCATCAATTGATGGGGTTAAATAAAATTTCATTAATTGATTTAACCTCAGGAGAAACAATAGCATATTATAAATTTGATGTTGATTATCAAATTCATGATCTTTGGGATTTAGGAAATGGATATTATGCAGTTCATGTTTGGAGAATAGATGATGAAACTTTCTCAGATATAGATCATCAGGTTATTATTTTTGGTGAGTATTTAGAAAAACTCGAAGTGATTTTTTATGATGTTGAAGCGACATCTCCATTATTCTTTGGGATACTAGCACTTTTAGAGGGAGAATTAATTGCTTATACAATGGAGCCAGGACATGTGGAGCAAATCAGAGAGCCACTTAATCTTATGAGGTTTAACATGCACACTGGCGAAATTGAAAACCTTATCAAAATGGATGAGTATGTGGGACATTTGCATCAATTTATTGGAGAAAATCAAATTTTTATAACAGACCGTGTTATTTTTTTTGATGAAGGGCGTATGTCTAGCAAGTATGGCATTCTTGATTTAGAAACGGAATTAACTCATTTTTTTATAAAAGAGGATTTTGGTTATGGTCATATTGACTTTAGAGATTCTCAGGTGTTGATAAGTGAGGGTTTTCCAGTCGGTCCTCCTCTTCGAAATGAAGTTATTGTATTTGATGTTGAAAATATGTCAAGTAAGATTGTTCAGTTAGAAGATAGAGAGGGTATCTGGGCACGTTTTTCTTTTGAGGGCAATCATATTGTAACTATAAATGTGGATGAATTTGTTTTTAGAAAGTATGATTTTAGTGGGATTGTTGTTGCTGAGATAGAGTTAGAACGCCCATCTCATGTGGAAAATGTGAGTGGCTTTGAAGATTTTACAGACTTTGAGATTTTTTCTATTACAGATGAAATTTATGCAATCCATACTTCTGTTAGTTCTGCCTTAGATAGACATATTCAGTTTATCATTTTGCCATAGGAGGTCAACTATGAACATGTTTAAAAGGGCGATGATTAATGTTTTGCGGCAGCCTGTGAAAAGTATTTGCTTGTTGTTACTTTTCACTTTTTTAGGTGGAATTTTATTAACTGGAATTTCTATAAGCCGGTCAATGATAGCGACTGAAGAACGTTTATTAATGCAAGTACCCGCAGTAGCTACACTTGTTTATGATGGTAATGCAATTTTCGGTTGGGGGCAGCCCACTAGAGAAGAAATAACCTCAGTAGGGAATTTACCTTATGTTCGAGCCTATGATTTTACTTTACGAACACACTTCTATAGTGAACAGTTGCTGTGGATAGATAGCATGGATCCTGGCTATCTTACAGGCCGTGGTGTTAATAATCCCAATATAACAGATATTGAATCAGGGCTAATTTCATTGATTGAAGGAAGAATTTTCACACAGGAAGAAATAGATGATAATGCAATGGTTATGGTTATTCCACAGAGTTTTGCTTTAGTTAATAATCTATCTGCTGGCTCTAGAATTGAAATTGCGAATATCGCACATGATTATAGATGGATGGGCGATTGGTCAGATCGATTTTATGAAGATTTTATCCTAGAAAAGCGGTTATTAGAGTTTGAAGTGATTGGCATTTTTGGCTCTCAAGTTGAGTATGGTGAAGATGCTTATTTTGTTGAACCTATACTGTTCTATATGCCTTTTGGTGTTGCGGAGAGTATGCTTGATTTCGAAACTCAAGCCATGATTGAGGCTGACGAAGAAACATTTCGTGCGTTAGGGCAAGGAATACTTCAAGAAGAGCCTTTCTTGGAAACGCTCTTTGTACTTTATAGCCCTCGTGATTTGGAAATGTTTTCTAGTGTATCATCAGAGCTATTACCTGATGATTGGACAATAGCAGGGATTGACGAATCTATATTTGCACCTATTGTAAACTCCATGGACATGGTGTTAGAGCTTGCTCATGCAATTCAATTGATTACAATTGTTGCTTCAGTTTTTGTGCTAACATTAGTGTTACTTTTATTTTTCCATGATCGTCGCTTTGAAATAGGAATATATATGGCATTGGGAAGCAAGAAAATTAAAGTCATATTCCAAATTTTGATGGAAGTGGGCATCATTGCGATGCTTGGAATTGTTCTAGCCATTTTTGTTGGAAATATTTCATCGGCTTCAGTTTCTAATTATTTGCTTGAACAACATCTCATTGAACAAATGGAGATTGGGCATTCACATTTTGATGTAATTCCTTGGGAATTAACACTTCATGTTCCAGGGCAAATGACAATTGAAGAAGCTTTGGAATTGTATGATGTGGCTTTGGACATAGAAATGATTCTCATTTTTGCGGGTATGGGCATATTCGCTGTTTTAGTTTCAACTATTGTTCCAATTTGGTATGTGTTAAAATTAGAGCCCAAAGCGTTATTACAATAAGATAAAAAGCTATCTTTTGTATAGAAATGACAAAATCCTGACTTCTGATGAAGTCAGGAAAATTAATAAAATCTTGAAAAACATCTGTGTCACTTGATAAAATGAGTGGTTAATGCTTGGATTTATTGAATACTTTTAAGTGTTGCACCCTTCAGGGGTGTTTTTCTATATCGCTAACAATGGAAAAGCTAAACTTTAAATCGCTAATCTGTCAGCAACCAATCAATAATATTTACAATCGGAATACCATCAATCATTGTCTAATTTTTGCGTAATAACCATTTTTCGATGATTTTCACGAATGTGCAAAAGGTTATCTGTTTCGCGAGAATCATTTGGAAGTTCTAATGCGACTTGAATATATAAAATTTCATCCATCTTTCGAGCGATAAAATCAATCTCTTTTGCATCAATTTTGCCGATATCAACGGTGTATCCTCGTCGTAGAAGTTCCAAATAAACTAAATTTTCCAACTCACTTCCTCGATTATTCATTTTTCGATTAAGTAAGCTGTGCCTTAAGCCACTGTCAACAATATAGTATTTCCCTTGTTGTTAGAGATATTCTTTCCCTCTAATATCATAACGACTTGCACCGTAGAATAAAAAGGCATCTTTTCATAATCCTCGAAGTTTAGATAGATAATTTGCTCAGGTAATATCTGTTCACTTTTTAAATGCTCATCGTATAACTTGAGTAGAAACGATTTGCCAGAGCGCCTGACACCAGTTATGATTTTTACAAATTCCGTATCTTTGAATTGGATAATTTTTTTTAAATAATTTTCACGCTGAAACATTGTTTGCCACCCCTTTTTTATATTTTATGAATTTAGCGAATCCATCGATTTGTAAATTATAATTTAAATCCAGCTCAAATTCAAGTGTTTTTTAAGTATAATTTACAAATCATGTGTGTTTAATCCATCAGTTTTCCTCAATCACTCGCTTTGTATTAGCAAAGTGCCATTTACAAAGGTCTCTAAAGACTGCTTCACCATGCTTTTTAACAATTTCTTTAGCGCAGATGTCGACTTTGGCACTTGCGCCTTTTAATATTTCCATATCTAATTTTTCGCTCAACGCATCCATATGTTCAACAAATGTTTGTCTAGCTAAAATGGATGCAGCAGCCACAGCGATATGAACAGCTTCTCCTTTTCGAACAAAGTGTAAATTTTTCTTAAGGATAGTAGGCTTTTTCGGCAGTTGATTGAGATACTTAAAATGAAGCGCTTTGCTTGCAAATTCGTCAATGATTATATATTTTGGATATACGGGTAAAATACTTGTTAACTCACTGAGTGTCTTGTTGTGAAGGAAAGATTTAACCACGTGAGCATTGAGATTTTCATCAATCATGGCATTGTAGTATTTATTTTCAAAGAGAATGGTTTTGTGTGGTAAGATTGTTTTGATGCTTTCGGCAATGTCACAGATACGCTTGTCTGTCATGCTTTTGGAATCTTTTACGCCCATGTTTCGTAGTTCTTCAATTTGACTTGCCTCAACATAGACAGAAGCGACAACGAGTGGACCTAGAAAATCCCCAACGCCGACCTCATCGCTTCCTATCGCACTTAAATTTCCAATATTTATCGGCAAATCGCTTGTGAGCCATTCATTTGCTTGTAATGCCATCATCATCAAACCTTTCAAAAAACATGAATTTGTGCTATAATTATATCATTAAAAGAAAACTTTTCATAGAGTATGAGGAGAAACATCATGATAAACGCAGAACAAATATTAGAATTTAACAAAGTAAAAGACATTTTGCGCACGCATTGCCAGACCGAATTAGGGAAAACACTGGTAGATGAGATGCGTGTTTTAACAATTGAAAGACAAATTAAGTATCGCCTTGATATATCAAACGAAGCACTTATGATTATCAGAGCTGTTGATATTGCTCCTTTAGGTGGTGCGAGTGATATTTCTGAATTAGTAAAACGAGCTGAAATACAGTCTGTATTAAGTGCTGAGAATTTATTGGATATCAAAAATTTGCTAGCAGTTATCACGAATCTGAAAAATTTCAAACTTCGTCTTGAAGAAGCTGATCTTGCAACCCCAATGTTTGATAAAGAGCTAGCTCTTGCTAGTAGCATTCGTGCTTTGCAGGATGTGATTGTCAAATGTATCGATGAGACTGGTAAGGTAGTCGATTCAGCCTCTTCAGAGCTTAGAAGTGTTCGTCGCAGTATTCGGGCGATGGAGGGGAGTGCGCGTGCAAAGATTGGGGAGCTTTTAAACCGCAGAAAAGATCAGTTGACAGAGCCACTTATTACGCTTAGAAATGGGAGACTTACTTTGCCTGTTAAGGCTGAGTATAAGAATACGTTTAAAGGAACGATTCATGACCAATCCTCAAGCGGGCATACCACTTATATTGAACCAGTTGAAGTGGTGGAATTGTCTAATAAGTTGCAGGCTTTATTGGTGGAAGAAAGAGCGGAAATCGAGCGCATTTTACGAGGTTTGACTGAGCAAGTCGCGTATCATGTAGTGGAGCTGAATCAGAATACTGATGTTATTCGTGAGCTGGATTTCATGTTTGCTAAAGGGCGTTATGCTGTGGCAATTGATGGGATTATGCCGCGATTAATGACAAATGGTGGATTGAAGTTGGTGCAAGCGCGTCATCCGCTCATTGATAAACAGATGGTTATCGCCAACGATATTGTTTTGGAGCCTCATGCCAAAGCCATGGTCATTACAGGACCTAATACAGGTGGTAAGACGGTGACTTTAAAAACAATGGGCTTGTTATCTTTGATGATGCAAAGTGGGCTGCTAATTCCAGCTCATGCTTCGAGTGAAATGGTTGTTTTTGACCAAATTTTTGCAGATATTGGGGATGAACAATCGATTGAACAGAATTTGTCAACTTTTTCCTCTCATATGACGAATATTATTCATATTACGAAGCATTTAACAGCAAATAGCCTCGTCTTATTTGATGAATTAGGTGCTGGAACGGATCCGAAAGAAGGGGCAAGTCTGGCGATGGAGATTCTTGATTACGTCAAAACGCGAGCAAGATTAACTGTTGCAACGTCTCACTATTCAGAGCTCAAAGCTTATGCTTACGATGCGGATGATGTGGTGAATGCTTCTGTTGAGTTTGATGTCGAGACCCTTTCGCCCACATATAGGTTGTTACTTGGAATCCCAGGTCGAAGTAATGCGTTTGAAATTTCGAAAAAATTAGGCTTGATGGATGTGATTTTGAAACAAGCAGAAGCGGGAAATGCAGCAAATCAAACTGAGGTAAGTGAGCTTATCAGAAAGATAGAAGATAAAGGTTTAGAATTGGATCAGTTGCTCCAAGATACTGAATCACAAAATAAAACTGCGCTTGCGTTAAAGAAAGAATATGAAGACAAATTAGCCAAATTTGAAGAGAAGGCTGCTAAAGAGATGGAGCGGGCACGTCTTGAAGGTGAGGCTGCTGTAAAGGAAGCTCGGATGACAGCTGAACAGATTGTTAAAGAGTTGAGAGAAGCGAATAAAAATGCTCAGGTGAAAGATCATGAATTGACGGAAAAATTATCGATCTTAAATGAGGCTGATGCGAAACATAAAGCGAAGTTTAAGAAGAAAGCGAATAATGAGAAGCCACTTGAGCCAAATGATGATGTGATGATCTTGTCTTTGGCACGTCAGGGTGAATTGGTTAGGCTGAATAAGAATGGTGAGTGGACTGTTGCGATTGGGTCGATGACAATGAATGTTAAGCCTGATGATTTGCAGTATATCAAGCCACAAGGAAAGCCAAAGAAAAAGCGCAATGTTCGCGGTGGCAGTATGTCTGTTAAGGGGGCGACAAATGTTCGCTCGACATTAGATTTGCATGGGATGCGTTATGAGGAGGCGATGCATACACTCGATCAGTATTTTGATCAAGCATTGCTTGCTAATTATGAGACGATTACGATTGTGCATGGTTTTGGAACGGGAGCGCTCCGCAAAGGTGTTCAGAAGTATTTGAAGGGGAATAAATATGTTCGTGATTATCGCTTTGGCGGCGAAGCTGAGGGCGGGATGGGTGCGACTGTTGTGACGTTGAAGTAAGAGGGAGTGTATAGTTAATGAAGCTTTATCATGGAAGCAATGTAGAAGTAAGGCAGCCAAAGATTCTACCGCTTGTTAAGACTTCGGATTTTGGTTCGGCATTTTATACGACTTCTAATTTTAATAAAGCTTTGAATTGGTCAAAAACTAAGGTGAGAAGACGCAAAAGAGGAAATGCAATTGTTTCGACCTATGAATTTGATCAAGTTGGTGCTTTTCAAAATCTTCAGGTAAAGAAATTTCCTGAGCCTACTGAGGACTGGTTAGATTTTGTTGTGTCACAAAGAAGCGGACAATATAGAGGAATCAAATTCGATTTAATTATTGGACCAGTTGCAGATGACCAAGCGATTACTGTATTGGATGATTATATGGCAGGTATGTATACAAAAAAAATTGCTCTTGAGTTACTAGAGCCACAGAATCTGGTTGATCAATACGCGTTTGCAACAGTTAAAGCGCTTAAATATATCACATGTATAGGGGTTGATCAATATGAGATTTGATCAAACAAGGTATCAAATTTTCATTACCACACAGATGGTGGAATTGATTATGGAAGATCGACAAATAACAGAAATGGAAGCTTTGAGAATGTTTATTGATTCTGAAGTTTATCAGATGGTTTCAGATTCATTGCTTAATATGTGGGAATTTTCGCCGCTTGCTATTTTTGATATGTGGGAGCATGAGATCGCCACAGGAGATCCGCGTAATTCTTTGTATATCAGAGGTGATGAAATTGAGTAAGGAGTTTAAATTCTTTATTTATCTTCTGCAAAAATATTCAGCCCATAAAGAGATGTGTGTCAATGAAATGCTCAAATTATGGGATAGAAGTTTTGTGCATGGAGATGAAGTCGTGACTGATTTTATTCAAGATATGTACTGGATGTACCACACTGAAAGGTTGGAGAATGCCTTTGCTGATATCGATCATATTCTTGAGTATGGTATTCCTTTGGAGGGCTGATTTTGAAAGTGGGTGACTTATTAGAAGCAGGTCATCTTTCTAATTTTGGCGAAAATTTATATCTGCGTCATATTTATTTTTCAGCAACATTAGATGCAGCTATCTGGGGTGCCGAGTTGGCGGCAGGAGATAATCCTGAACGAATTTATCGGGTGGAGCCAATGGGTGATTTTGAAAATGATCCGAATTTAACGGATAAAAAATTTCCTGGGAATCCCGCAAGATCGTACCGCAGTTTATCACCTTTGCGTATTGTGGAAGAAATTTTCGATTGGACAGGACATGATGAGGAAGCAGTTGCAGTAATGCGTGCAGGGATTGAGAAAAATAGAAATTTAGCAAATAGTGGTATTATTGATTAGCATTTGTGCGACATACTATTTTGATGAGATTGATTTTGGAGTGATTTACAATGTGTAAAGGAAGAGAAATAGAAAATAGAGAAACGTTTTATATAACGACACCGATCTATTATCCGAGTGGAAAATTTCATATTGGAACGACTTATACGACGGTTGCCGCGGATGTGATGGCGCGTTATAAGCGTGATCGTGGTTTTGATGTGCATTTTTTAACAGGTGTAGATGAGCACGGTCAAAAAATTCAAGAAAAAGCGCAAGAAGCAGGACTTGCGCCTCAGGCTTATGTGGATGAGATGACAGTGATGGCAAAGAAGTTATGGGCGTTGATGGACATTAGTTATGATGATTATATCCAAACGACTGAAGAGCGCCACAAAGTATTGATGGCGAAAATTTTTGCTAAGTTTGTGGAAAATGGTGACATCTATAAAGGGAATTATGAAGGTTGGTATTGTACACCTTGTGAGTCTTATTTCACCGAATCTCAATTGGTAGATCATATGTGTCCTGATTGTAGCCGCGCGGTGAAGCGCGTAAAAGAAGAGTCTTACTTCTTTAATATGAAAAAATATGCAGCTCGTTTGATTCAATATTATGAGGATCATCCAGAGTTTATTATGCCGGAATTTCGTAAAACTGAAATGATTAAAAATTTTTTAGAGCCGGGACTCGAAGATTTGTCAGTATCGCGCATGACATTTGATTGGGGGGTTAAAGTGCCAAATGATCCAGAGCATGTGATTTATGTCTGGGTGGATGCTTTAACGAATTACATTACTGCCCTGGGGTATGGATCTGATGATGAGACATTGTTTCACACTTACTGGCCAGCTGATGTTCAGTTGATTGGTAAAGAAATTGTTCGCTTCCATACGATTTATTGGCCGATCTTTTTGATGGCGTTAGATTTGCCGTTGCCGAAGAAAGTTTTTGCGCATGGCTTTATTATGATGAAAGATGGGAAGATGTCAAAGTCAAAGGGGAATGTTGTTTATCCAGAAATGTTGATTGAGCGTTATGGATTGGATGCAGTTCGTTATTTCTTATTGCGTGAGTTGCCTTTTGGTCAAGATGGTGTTTTTTCGCCAGAATCTTTTGTAGAGCGTGTTAATTTTGATTTAGCTAATGATTTAGGGAATTTGTTGAATCGCACGGTTTCGATGATTAATAAGTATTTCGATGGCGTTATTCCAGTCTACAATGGTCATGTTACTGAGTTTGATGAGTTGTTAGAAATTTTCGTTGCTTCTACAGTTGGGAAAGTTGAAGAAAATTTTGAGAATATGCAGTTTAGTCTTATTTTATCTGACATCTGGGCACTGGTTTCTCGTACAAATAAATATATTGATGAGACAGCACCGTGGGTATTGGCTAAAGATGAAAGTGATCGGGAGAAATTGGCATCTGTAATGGTGCATTTGGTAGAAAGCCTTCGTCAAATCGCTATTTTAATCGCCCCATTTATGACGCAAACACCACCTAAGATTTTTGAACAGCTAGGGTTAACTGAAGAAGCTTGTAAAGTGTGGGATAGTTTAAATCATTATGAAACGATACCAGCTGGAACGAAAGTCGTAGCGCAAGGAACACCCATTTTCCCACGACTTGAGATTGAGGTAGAAGTGGCTTATATTAAAGAACAAATGGGTGCGGTAGGGCAGTCTGCTGAGGAAGTTACAGAAGAAGAGGTTCAAGAAGTGGAAGAGGTTCCGCAAATTGGGATTGAGGATTTTATGAAAGTACAGCTTAAGGTGGGTCAGATTGTGGCATGTAAGCCGCATCCGAAAGCTGATCGTTTGTTGGTGTCTCAGATTGATGTGGGTGAGGAGATGCGGCAAATTGTATCAGGCATTGCCGAGCATTATGAGCCAGAGGCATTGATTGGGAAAAAGGTAGTTGTTGTGACGAATTTGAAGCCAGTTAAATTGCGTGGTGAATTGTCAGAGGGAATGGTACTTGCTGCCTCAGTAGATGGGAAGTTAGCTTTGCCTGAGGTGATGGATGAAATGCCAAATGGCTCGATTGTGAAGTAGCGTTTGTTTTCGATGTGGATGCCTAAAGTTTAAAACGTCCCAAAAATCTTTAAAACAGATGGTTTGGGGCGTTTTGTAGTGAATTCCTAGCAAAACGCCCCACAAGTGACTAAATTCAACTATTTAGGTCGTTTTTGTTGGCGCAAATACAAGAAAACGCCCCAATTTAGACCTAAAAACGTTTTTTGAGTTGTTAATTTGTTAAATGATCTCTCAAAACGCCTCAAATTAAGGAGTTTTTGGTATTTAGGGTCGTTTTTAATGTCATACATCTCAGAAAAAGACCCAAAACCTCAAAAAACCATTGATTCAGGTCGTTTTTCGTGTTACAATGACTTTAAAGACTAACGAAGGATGATTTCATGAATAATATTTTAACCAAAATGAAGAACGAGTTATCAGCTGTTGAAAAAGAACTTAAACAATTGCCAGAAGGTCGAATGGTGAAACGAAAATCGCTTTACAGCCATATCATTAATAAAAAGTCGATCGGAATAACAAAAAATAAAGATTTGATTCGCAACCTTTCTCGCAAAAAATATCTAGTAGAATACAAAAAACAATTATCGAATAATATATCACATTTATCTAAATCGGTTGAAAAATTTGATACAAGGACACCAGCTGCTATTATTGAATCGTTCACGCAGAGTTATCAAGACCTCCCAGCTGATTATTTCCATCACTCTTCAATAAAAGAGTGGTTGGAGTTTCCGTATAAAAAGAACACGCACGAATTTGCTAGTGGGCAATTCTTTTCAGATAGGGGGGTGCCGTTTCGGTCAAAGTCTGAACTTCTAATTGCAAACCAATTAGAAAAATACAAGATCCCGTATCATTACGATGTTGAATTCATGATAGAAGGTCAAAAAAAATATCCTGATTTTCTTATCAAAAGTCCTTATACTGGTAGGACGATTATTTGGGAGCATTTCGGTGCTCTACACATTCCAGAATATGCTAACACCATGAATGAGAAAATGGACTTCTATCAAAGCAAGGGTTACGTTCCATTTGATAATTTGATTTACACGTTTGAATTCGATGTTAAAAACTCAAAACGATTACAATATTTGATTGAAAATATAATTATAGGTTTGTAGAAGGAGATTCAGAAGATGCTTTTTGATACGCATGTCCATTTGAATAGTAAGATGTATAAAGGAGATTTAGAGGAAGTCATTGCGCGTGCTTTGGAAGCAGGTGTTACTAGAATGGCTGTTATCGGCTTTGATGCAAGGTCTAATGCGCGTGCGATTGAGTTGGCTGAGCAGTACGAGTTTATCTATGCGGTCGTCGGGATTCATCCGAGTGATGCTAAGAGTGCTACTGAAGACGGCTGGGTGGTGCTTCGTGAGCAATTAAAGCATCCGAAAGTTGTTGCGCTTGGTGAGTGTGGTTTTGACTACTATCATGATACGTCTTTCAATGACATTCAGCGTGAGGTGTTTAAGAAGCAGCTTGAGATTGCGAAAGAAGTGGAGATACCGATTGTCGTTCATATGCGTGATTCAGTAGTGGATACTTATGAAATGTTGCGAGACGAGGGAAAAGGGTTAAGTGGCGTTTTACACTGCTATAGTGGCGATGTGGAGATGATGCATAAGTTTTTAGATTTAGGATTCTATATCGGTTTAGATGGTCCTGTGACGTTTAAGAATGCGCATAGCGTGCATGAAGTGGCTAAAGCTGTACCGTTTAATCGATTAGTGATTGAAACTGATGGGCCGTATTTAACGCCAGCTCCTTATCGCGGGAAACGTAACGAGCCTGCATATGTCTCTTATGTTGCTGAAAAGATTGCTGAATTAAGAGAGCTGAGTTATGAAGAAGTATGTCGAATCACGACCGAGAATGCCCTCACGATGTATAGAATAAAAGAATGTAGTTGTCTAAAATCGTGTTGTTAATCACTTGCTTCATGTTTTAAATGTTCGTGATGGCACGAATTTGGGTTGATAAAATCATGGAATGCCTTTTCGAATCAAGGTTGTACACCACTAAGTTAGAGCTCTCAATCTGAGCGCGCTGCCGCTTGCTAGAATTATTTTTGAAATTCAGAACCTGCTTTTGCAGAACCTAAATTCCAAAAATAAT
>Ga0131853_10003165_pt1 | contig 29505 bp, 25 predicted proteins | sample TergutLab28metaG_FD_92764 | JGI IMG/M metagenome (GOLD analysis project Ga0131853, IMG submission 92764) | Labiotermes labralis P1 segment gut microbial communities from Petit-Saut dam, French Guiana - Lab288 P1 (version 2) (version 2) | ecosystem: Host-associated > Arthropoda: Insects >... | reverse complement strand
GGATTCATGCACAAGCTCATCGGGTTTGTCTGAATTCAAAACAGGGGAGGGGAGGTTAGCCGCGCTGCCTTCCGGTACAATCAGCATATCTTGTGTACCCATGGCTTCTTTACGTATACGGGTCAGATTGTCTCGATTAACAGTCACTATGGTACGGGTGGTTTCTAAATGGAAATTGGTAGCCGCATCCTCTATCACTTTGTCCAACTCTACAAGGGTAATACCCAGGGATCTGAGTTTTTGGAAAGAGCGATTAACATCACCATGATCTGCGGTGATTTTAAATTTGTATTTTACAACTTGCCGCAAACATGCTTCTGTCTTTTTGATAATGTACCCAGCCAAAGCGGCCCGGCCGGAGTGATGTATGGGTATATCAGCGGTCCATAGGTTATTGTAGCAATAATATATTTCGGCATTTGGCATTGTTACTTGATGATTAGGCTGGTTTAACCAGGGATGAAATAACGCTTGTCTAAAAGGATCCCAAAATACGCCTTTGGATATTTCATATATAAACAAATCTTCAATGCGGGTATTTCGTGTGAAACAAAATGTTTTAATCCCGTTAAGCACCGCATAAAAGCACTCTTTGAGCAACAGCTCATTGCCGTCATTATAAAACTTAGATTTAATGATTTTGTAATTGGAGATATTGTTCCAAAGATCAAGACTGTGCTGAATATCGAATTCGAACAGAAATAATTCGGGATAATATTTTTGCAAATTGTAGGCGTTTACAAAATCTGCAAATGATTGAGGAAGCGTATAGTATATATGATAGTCTTTAAACCATCCCGGCAGATATTTGTTAATGGCGGGATATTGTTCCCCATAGGCGGTCCACAAAGCTACCAGCTTGTCCAGGCCTTCGGCGGGGTTTTGTGCGCCTACGCCGGACAGTAACTCGTAAATGTAAAGAAATACGTAGGATAGAGAAGTTTTTGGATAGTGGCAGCTTCGTACTTTTGAGCGCCATGTAAAATAAGTGCGGAGTTGCTTATATCCCATATGCTGATAGTACGGATAATACATAGAAAACGATTCATATTCGGAATAGTCATCGGTGAAATCTTCCACAAATTTGGCTTGTTTATAAAAAAGTCCGGCGTCGTTTCTTGCAAAGGGATTGTCGGTGGCCAGGTGACGCATAGCATAAAATTTTTCCCGGATTGGGTCAGAGGCCCTTCGGTCAATGGCTTGGGCCGGGGCAGAAAAAAATTGCCCCCCAGCTGCTTTAACTTGACTGGAAGGGGTTTCATATTCGATCTCGGCAAAGCCTGCGTTGTCAGAAAGGACTGTGTCGGCAAGACTAATCTGTTCGGACGGCAACCTATTTGAGCTTTGCGCGGATTTGCGGGATGGTATTAGAGATGATGTGTATTTTTTTTGATCGTCCATATGATCCTCTGGGATGTTTTGCAACTTCATATTTTTAACGATGTTGAAGGAATAATATGAAAGCACTATCTGACAATTTAAGTATATAGCATGGACAAATTAGAATCAATAGCTTTCTGGTTAATGAATCCACTAAAAAAAGCCCTTTACAGGGCTTTTTTAAAGTGTAACTTGTGTGTGAGCTGTACGAAAAAAGAATTGCTAAACTAAAATTAATATATCACCGGTACTTCATCCTGCGATTGGACAAAGCATTGGTCAGCCGCATAGTCTTTGTCATATGTCAAATCATGTGATGCTCCATCATCAGAGTCTACTGTATTGTCACATGTTAGAGGATCCTCATTAAACTCCGGATACTCAGTTAAAGACGGACTTTCGTCAATTATACATAATGTAATATCGCTAAAAGCTTCCGTAAACCCTAAGCTTAAAAGAGGCAGGTTTTCCAGCATAATACCCGTGCCGCCGCTAGTACCCCAAGCGTTTACAGTGGAAACATCCAACCATCCCAAACGGTGAAGAGAGGTTTCACTTACAGCTCTTACGGTCCAGTCAAAAGCATTGGTTGCAGAAGGAGTCGTGTCAAAAGTAGGAGGCCAAAGTGTCCAGTCGACGAGTACAAAACCAGTCCACAAATTGTCGGCGCTACCGCCGGGTATCGCGGCAAATGGTAAATTTGTATCTATACGTGCGGTTTGCCGTTGGTTACCAAGCCATAAAAAAGCTTCGGATGCTCTGGAACCTCCAAAACGGTAGGAGGGGGCTGCAGGCTCCGGATTTAAAGTAAAACCGATCGCTTGAAATATAAAATTAGTGATGGCATGGGTGCCTGTTAAACTATAACCATTGGGGTTAGCAACACCGGGGTGCAATGTGATCGTCCACCTAAAATCATGAATTGCGCCTGAATGATAACTAAAAGTCTCAGGGTTATCTTTTGACCATACCACCGAAGAAAGGTTTGAACTGAGTGGAAGCAAGGTTACCGGATTGGTGTGTAATTGTACTACATAGTTTTTGCTGTTTAAATAGTGAATGACCTCATCCGCATTTAATGCGACGCCCGGTAATATAGTTGTGCTGATATTTCCACCGATATTGTTAACATCCATTGTAAGCTCGGCAAACTTATTGGTTATAACAATCGTACCCGCCAAAGGTATATTAGCAGCAGATACTCCCGGCGGAAGTATTACTTCCCATCTAAAGATGTTTTTTGCTTCAGAAGATGGATCAAACGGGTTACCTCCATTGAGTGCTGGGTTAAAGGACCATACAATTGGTGCAGCACCGGGGCCAGCCGGCGTCAAGGTGGTGATAAGCGCTGCCGTCGGCCGCTGAATATTTAGTTGCTCGATAGCTTCTGTTGCATTTCTTACGAGATGAGTCAATTGGATATCAGGTTGTGGGCCAACACGTGGGTTTAAACTGATTTCAATCAGGTCGTTAAATTCATTTGTAACATTAAAAGTGCCTGTTAACGGTACATTGTTACGGTTAGAAATATTTGCAGCGGTAAGCTGTTCGGCGGGAATATACCAGCGGAATATATTTATGGCGCCGGATCTAGGGTCAAACTCCCTATGATGAGGGTTATCATCTTCATGATAGCTCCAGATAGGGGTTAATCTATGTGGATTATTTGCGGGATCTGTTATAACGCCTATTGAATCAATACCGTGCAAAGATTCCAGATGTTGGATCATCCAATTTGCAATAGGCACATTTTGATTTGCAGTCCAGTTCGGCCAATTGTCTTCTGGGAAGTCCAGATCTGTAAGCAACCATGTTACATTCAGATTTTGTGTAACCGATGCACTGTACACAGGTGAAGGCATGAGGTTATGCATTGTAGCACTGTTTACAGTAAACACAACGGAATTAGCGCCAAAAGCCGCTTGCCCACAAACTGTTATATTAAAAAATGGTGTATGAGTGGCTCCTGTTGGAATAATCCAAGGGCCGCCGGCCCAATCCTCACTGGCCGTAACCACCAGGGCACCCCCATAGCCATTACGATTAACGCCAAATCGAAGGGTTAGGGTTTCATCTCTGGTTACTTGAGCGGGAATGCCGCCGGGAGGATGTGCAGAAAACATGCTCAATTCATGGGGAGCAGTATCAATTGCAGCAATATTTAGATTTAAAGCCGCCGAGACGGCTCCCACCGGTGGATACTGGATAACAGCTCTGGCGGTAAAGATTATTGGAGTGTGGATGATGTTTAAAGGACTGGTAAATGAAAGGTTAGGATGATTCGCATTCCAAGGTACGGATATGTTTCTGGTCACCGAATCGACACCCGCAGGTATAAGAATAGGTGAAGGTAACCAATCGGAGTGATGCGTAATTTCCACCGGCCCCGTATAGTGGTCGCCACGGTCAATAGTAAATGTTAGCGTTGCACTTTCATTTTGACGTATGGTCATCGCAGAAGGAGCTACCGTTAAGCCAAACAATTGATAATCATAATTTTGAAAAATTACAGTCAGTGCAAGGTCTGCACCGTTTGTCGGAGAAATGACATTTGCAGCGCCGCTAACAGATTTTACATTAAACGTCAGTATATGAGGGTTTCCTGCAACAAGTGCAGTTCGGGGTATTGGTATATCAAATGTAACGATTTGAAAACCTGTGGCACCGGTAGTTGGCACAGGCACTGATGTGACAGGTAACCAAGTCTGCGCACCAAGTCCGGAAGACTGATCAATTGTAATAACCAAATCACCCGCATAGCCACTTCGGCCAACAAGCAGATCAACGGTCAGATTGTCTAACTGGGTTACGGTAGCAGTAGAAGCCATATCTAAGGCAATAAAAAGATTATGCTGAGGGAGGGCAGAACCCGTAACCAAAACATTGAGGGTTTGGGAGCTTCTGTATGACCAATTGGCCGGATCTTGTGGGGTTACAGTAAAGATAATCTCTTGATTGCCAAGGGGAGTGCCTTCCGGAACCGTTATATTTACTTGTTGGTTAAAAGGTACGCCAGGCAAAATTGCACGGGGTCCGCCAATCCAATCAGGAACAGCCGTAACAATCAACCCTTCAGTATAACCGGCTCGATAGACAGCAACATTAATTGGTGCTGTACTTCCACTGTTTATTGATAATACAGGTGAAGATAGGGATAATGACAATTGATGGGGAGGTACAGGTGAGATGATTACCCAATCTGAAGAAGGTGTCCCTTGAGGACCAAAATTGATTGTATAACCATCGGAGGTTGTGTGTATGTTTCGTGCCCTTGTGCCAAAGGGAGTTATATAAGCAACGCGGGTACCATTCGAATATACCCAACCAAACTGTAGATAGCCATCCACACAGAATAAGAAATCCTGACCGTAAAGTGAGCTGGGTATATTGTTCCAAGCATTGGTCAGTTGGTTGGCCGGGATGATTGTCCGTCCATTTGCTACTATTGCCGGTCCTGTTACGTATGTACCGTCAGCAACGAGATAACGGAGCATACCCGGCTGTGTTTGAAGCCAACCGCCGCCATTTGCAGCATTGAAATTTCCAATGACATTGAAGGAATGTGTAGCTACAACATGCCACTCACCAAAGGCAGAGTGTACACTCATGGTTCCACCGGCCAGATCAAAATCATAATCAGTGATTAAATATCCGCCGTTATCAAATAGGTACGTGGCTACGCCGGGGCCGTAAGGGCAATCCCAAGTGATAGATACTGCTCCGTTTCGGGCACGTGTACCATCATCATTTAAGAAACTTAACTGTCCGGAGGGAAACCTCCACCAGTTGCTAATTCCTGATCTTAGCCTAGTACCATGTGTTGAGCAAAAATAATGCCATGAGTTTCCGTAGTTAACAAGACCGCGTACAAGAATGCCATCATTATTAAAGAAGAAATCTTGACCGGCAAACAAGTTTCTGGCAAAGTGGCCGTTTGGACCTGATCCGAGGCCGACACGGTTACCGCTTTGATAGAAAGCGATATTTCCATTGCCAAGATACCTCCAGTTATCATTTGTGTTGGCAAGTACGATAGAACCCATAAGGCCCGTAAACACAAATGTTAACAGGAGAAAAAGCACTTTTGAAAGCACCCTTTTTTTCATTAAGTTGTTCATAAAACACTCTCCATTCTGGATAATTAAGAATAATATAGAAGCAAGCTTGCCTGCTATATGACAGACTCGCATTAGCTACGCTGAAATGAAAAATATATAGTGGATTTAAATTCACTATAGCATATAATAAAGCCCATTTTTACTGGTATTTCGTGGGTGTTGTCATGTTTTACGTTTCATTATTGCGGAGAAAAAAACAAAAAAATGCCTCTAGGACGGGAGCCCTATGTGGTAGCGAGCAATCTAAGCAGATAGAAAACGGAAAATTTTACAAGCAAAAGATATGATCCAAAATCACATCAAAAAAAACGCTGTACATCTGATATAGAAGATGGTTTAACAAATGGGCTTAATAAAAAGAAGATTGTGTAACGAGTTGAGATTCAAAAAATGTGAGTCTACTGATTTGAGTTAGTAAAAAGAATCATTAAAGAAGCGTTTAGAAAAATGCTTGAGCCATTTTGAAAAAGGACTCTTGATAATTAAAATGGTGGGAATGTACTTCAAAGAAATTAGAAAGTGAGAAAATTCTTCTTACGACTACTGACTTGCAACAACTACTAACTTTCAAAAGTAACTATAGCGTATTCACAGCTGTTTGTCAACATTAAAACGACAAGCTTGGCAAAAAAAGATAAGAAAAGATAAAATTAACCAAAAAGCAGACTAACCCTTCATAGAATTAGCCATATCTTTCATTTCTTCGGCGGCTCGTATGGTAGCCTCCGTTATTTGCGCGCCGCCGATAAGTCTTGCAAGCTCTTGGATTGTGCCGTCATAAGGCAGCGCTTTTACCGATGTAATAGTTGCTTCACCGGACGCTTCTTGAACAACGGACTTAGAAATCAAAAAATGTCGGTCTGCCATGGCAGCTATCTGGGGTAGGTGAGTAATACACAAAATCTGGTGACTGCTGCCGCCGGATGACCCGGTGCCACTAATCTGAAGCAACTTTTCTGCCACTTGTTGAGCGGTACGTCCGCTCACCCCTGCGTCTATCTCATCAAAGATCAATGTTCCGATCCGATCCACATTAGCCATCACCGTTTTAAGTGCCAACATGACCCGAGACATTTCGCCGCCGGAAGCTATTTGAGACAGTGGTTTTAATGGTTCCCCTAAATTAGGTGAGATCATAAACTCTAACCGATCATTTCCGTTGGGAGTAAAAGCCGCCTGCTTTTCCATTGAAATGGCAAACTGGACATTTTTCATACCTAAATCTCTTAAAACCTCAACAATGCGGCTTTGAATCATTTCTGCTTGTTTGCGCCGTACCGCTGTTATCTCGTTACATTTAGCAGCAATGGTCTGCATACTTTCGCGGCGCTTACTGGTTAAACGATTTATTTCATCTTCACTGTCAGTGTATTTCTCTACTTGTGCGTTGATTTTTTCTAAATGAGCCAAGATATCTTCGACTGAGCCGCCGTACTTCTTTTTTAGGCGATAAATTGCATCTAAGCGGGACTCTAACCGTTCCAGGGCTTGAGGATCCGCGTCCAAAGCATGAGAGTAATCTAGCAGTTCCTCTACGACATCGGCCAGTAAAATAGATGTTTCGGTTAAACGTTCGGCTAAAGGCCGTTTGCTTTCGTCTAAGCGGGCCAATTCGGTAACCAATTGTAAAGCCCTGCCAACCTGATCTGTGGCTGACAGAGCGTTAAATTCTCCATTATATAACGAAGTGAGTGCTCCTTGTGTATTTTTAGAGAGTTTATCCACAGCACTCAAACGATTGCGTCGCTGATCCAACTCTTCTTCTTCTCCCGGTTTTAGCTGGGCTTTACTTATTTCATTTATCTGAAACTGCCATATCTCCAGCTGAGCTTCACGCTGACCGGGAGCCCCTTGCAGCGATTTTAACTCTTTAGAAATTTCTCTGTGTGCCGAAATTAAGGCAATTAGCTCCTTTTTTAAATTCTCGAGGGCTTCTCCACAAAAACGATCCAGCAGCACGATATGCTTGTTGGGATTAAGCAAAGATTGATGTTGATGCTGACCATGGACATCTACCAGATTGGCAGAGATTTCTTTTAACATGCCTACGGTAATACTACGCCCGTTAACACGACATGTAGATCGGCCCTGGGTATTTAAAGTACGGGATAATAAGAGCTGTCCGTCTTCTTCTACTTCTATACCTAAATCACATATTGCTTTAAAGCTTTCGGGGTCAGTAATAACGACCATGCCTTCGACAATGGCCGTATCTGTTCCGTTTCTAATAAAATCTTTGCCGGGTCGTTCACCTAGCAAAAAGTTAATGGAGTCAATTAAAATGGATTTACCTGCGCCGGTTTCACCAGTTAGTATATTTAAACCTTCGCCAAATTGAACTTCTGCCTCATTAATGAGGGCTACGTTTTTGACTCGCAGATCAGTGATCATTGCATTATCCTTTTCAATTTCTCCATTAATGTTATTGCGTCTTCTTCGGATTTAACGGCGCACATAACAACATCATCTCCGGCAATGCAGCCGACTATCTCAGGCAAATTAATGCCGTCGAGAGCTGCGCCTACTGCCATGGCCATACCGTTAAATGTACGGATTACTAACAAATTTCCCGCATAATCCATAGAAACAAAACCATCCCAAAAAACCCGTTTGAGTCGGGCTATGCCGGCATGATCTTTTTGTGGAGGCACGGTATATTTATATCTGCCGTCCCCAATCGCTATTTTGGTCAGTTTCATCTCATGGATATCCCGAGAAACTGTGGCTTGAGTAACCACATAGCCTGTTTGCGACAACATTTGAGTCAACTCATATTGAGTTTCTATCTCGTTTTTTCGCACTAACTCTAAAATTGCTGATTGTCTTTTAGTTTTCATTCCCCATCTTCCTTCTTAATACTTCGAAAAAATCCATTCCCGAAGTTTTTATAACAGCCGCAGTGTATTTAGAACGTTTGATTATAATAGCCTCGTTACATTTTAATGAAAACTTGGCTTCACCGTCTAGTGTGACAACCGCCTTTTCTCCATGGGTATCCACAGGAGATAAAGTGACTTCGTCATTGCCGGAAAGAACCCAAGGGCGTGTATATAGCGAATGAGGACAAACTGCTGTTACTACAATCATTTCGCTGTCGGGCCGCAAAATTGGCCCTCCCGCTGATAAATTATATGCCGTAGAACCTGTGGGGGTAGAAACTATAATCCCGTCGGCCCGTAAAGTATCCATATGTTTTCCATTCACGCAGATGCGAAAAGCCATTAATCTGGAGGCTCTCTCCCGATGGATGAGTACTTCGTTTAAGGCCAGTGTCTCCTGTACTTGCAGCATCATACGCTGTTCTTTTTGAAAGTTCCCGGTCAATACCTTTTCGATGGCAGCCAGGCCCTCGTGGCGATCTACATCTGTTAAATAGCCCAAGCCTCCGAGATTAATCCCCAACATAGGAGTGGAGTACTGGGCTGCCAGATGGGACGCGCGCAACATGGTCCCGTCGCCTCCAAGCACTACCAGAAATTTGCTTTTACATGCTTCCTTTTCTTCAAAAACAGGGGCATAGCCTCGGGCGGCAAGCCAAGTTGCCACTTCTTTAGCATAGGAAAGGCCTATGTCTCGAGTGGCATTGGCTATAATACCTACGATCATAGAGAGGCGTTAACGCCTTTTTGATTGATACGGATATCAGCAGCTTCTTCCCATTGTTCCAACAAATCAATGATGATTTGTACTTGCTGATCCCGAATATATTCTTCTCTATATACTTCCGCAATTTCTTCTTCCGGAGTCATTTCTGCAGATTCAACTATAAAGATGAAAAATTCATCTTCTCCCACAGGGATTGGCTCAGAAAATTCTCCCACGCCCAACTCGGTTAGACTACTGAAATTAACTTGAGCAAAAGTAGGATCCTGACGCATTTCTGCTAAAGAAATAGTAGGGATTTCATGCAAATCTCGTAAAATGATTTCGTCAATTTCATCAGGCGATTCTACTGCAAAAAATTCTCCCCAGGTGGCAAAGGCGTCATCCATATTGGAAAAATGATGATATTTGAAATCCATTTCCATAAAATCTGACCGACTCCAGGTCAAGAACGTCTGAAATGCTTCTTCAAAGTCATCTTCGTCTATAACCAAATCAGCCGAGTATAAATCAATAAGCCGTTCTGTAAAAACATTCCAATAAGAAAGCTCTCTTAAGCGGTCGTTGGAGAGACCGGATACAGATATCCCCATCATTTCAAGATGCTCTTGTACGGCCTCTTGATGTTCTGCTGCATCTTCAAGTTCTTCTGCTGTTAATACAATATTGTTTCGACGGGCGGCTTGTTCGATGAGCAAAAACTGGGTCAGGTTATCTAAGGCTTGCTCATGAGGATCTCCCATCCAGTTGTTAAATGCGGAAAAATATCGCATATATGCTGTGCCTATCCGTTGATTCTCAAAAGTCATGACATAGGTGCGACTCCACATATCCCATCCGATGTAACCTATCCCCGCTATCACTACAACGCATATTGCAGCAATTATCAGCTTGCTTACCCGTTGTTGTTGCTTGCGCTTGCGTTTCCATTCTCTTGCGGCAACTCTTTTTGAAGACATTGTGATCCCTCTTTCTTTCTGTTTGTTGGTGTATAGCAAAGGCTTTTAAACCAAACTTAAATCGGTCAATATGCTTTTGCTATAATGAATCAAAAATTCTTGATTTTTATTTTTAAGCGGAGTGGCCGGAAAAGGCAGTATGCCTCGGTTTATGAGGCCTAACCCTTGGGCAAAGGCGCATACATTATCGACTGCCCGTTTGCGAACTGCCTGATCTTTTACAATTCCCCGCTTATTAACTAGTCCTTTACCTGCTTCGTACTGAGGTTTGATTAAACAGATCATCTCAGCGTCAGAGGCAAGTATACTGCTTATGGGTTCCAACACCTTTGTTAAGGAAATAAAGGACACATCTACTACAACAAAGGTGATAGGTTCGTTAAACCACGTAGCGTTTACTTCTCGAATATCCTTTTCCTCCATGCTAATGACACGAGGATCTGACCTGAGTTTTGCTGCCAGCTGGTTTTTTCCGTTTTCTATGGCATAAACTTTAGCAGCCCCTCGCTTTAGCAAGCAATCGGTAAACCCTCCGGTAGAGGCCCCTACATCCAAACATACTTGTCCGTGGACATTAAGGTCAAAGTACTGTAATGCGGCTTCCAGCTTGTCCCCGCCTCGGCCAACAAATTTGCGGCCGCCGCCGTCTATGGATATGACGATGGTTTCGGGGAATACCGCACCCGGCTTTAAAATAGCTTTATCGGATATTTTTACATACCCGTCTAAAATTATTTCCCGGGCAGCGGTCCGGCTTATATCCAACTGCCGAGCCACCAGTATATCTAGCCTAAAATCTTTAGCATCCGTCTGATAGCACCCTCTCCATCCATGCCATAACGGCGAAATAGTTCTTCCCTTGTACCTTGCTCAATAAACTGATCGGGGAAAGCGAATAAATGAAACAGTGGCAAAGCCTTGTGTGTAAGCCCCAAATTATCTGAATTTTTTGAGCTAGGCGGTAACTTGGGTGAGCCTCTGACTGTTTCTTCTAGTAAGCGCTCTCCATAGCCACCGGCTTGTACATTGTCTTCCAGTATAAATACATGTTGGTAACTTAGCAAGTGTTTAGCCAAATCCTTATCCACTGGTTTTATAAAACGTGCATTAAATAGTGCTGGATTGTAGCCGTGATCACGAAGGTGCTTCACAACGGTTAAGGCCGTATCCATCATGGCTCCTACGGATACTATAGCTATCTTTTGACCTTCAAAAAGGGTTTCAGACTTTCCGTATTCTATAGGTGAATGATAGTTTTTTAAAGCCAGCGAAGCTGTCCCTTTAGGATAACGTATGGCTATAGGCCCCTTATGTCGCAAAACGGCATAATTGAGCATGTCCGCCAATTCCCAGCGGTTTTTTGGGGACATTATAGTCATATTGGGCATATGACTTAAAAAGGAAAGATCAAAAATTCCCTGATGAGTTTCTCCATCCGGTCCCACCAGTCCGGCTCTGTCAATGGCCAGTACCACATGGAGATTTTGGATGCAAACATCATGTAAAATCTGATCATAGGCCCGTTGTATAAAGGAGGAATAGATAGCCGTTACAGGTATCGCACCTCCCTTTGCCATGCCGGCGGCAAAAGTAACGGCATGACTTTCGGCTATGCCTACATCATAAAAGCGCTTAGGATATTTTTTTTGAAAAGCACATAATCCGGTACCGTCGGGCATAGCCGCGGTAATAGCTACCAAATTATCCCGCTTATCTGCCAGGTCAACCATAGTTTGGCCAAAGACATCCGTATAAGTATCTCCGTTTTGAACGGCTTTTGACCGGCCGGTCTCTACCTGAAAAGAACCGACCATATGAAAGGCGTCCGGGGATTGTTCCGCCTGAGGGTAGCCTTTACCTTTAGTTGTCACTACATGGAGGAGAACCGGGCCTTTAATCGTTTGCAAATTTTGCATCGTATGGATTAAGGTTTTTAAATCATGACCATCTATGGGCCCATAATATTGGAAACCCATCTCTTCAAAAAGAACCCCCGGCACCAGCATATATTTAACTACATCTTTAGCGGACTCGATCCATTTATCAACTCGTTTTCCCAAACGGGGGATACCTTCTAATAATTTATGAACATCTCGTTTAGCACCTCTATAGGTTGGAGCGGTACGGATATCATTTAAATGTCTGGAAACAGCGCCTACATTTTGGGCAATAGACATTTGGTTATCGTTAAGGACTACCAGTAAATCAGTGTTAGAGCGACCGGCATTATTAAGAGCCTCATAGACTAATCCTCCGGTCATGGAGCCGTCTCCTACGACGGCAACGACGTTATGGTTTTGTTTAAGTAAATCCCGAGCGGCACAAAGTCCCAAAGCAACAGAAATGGATGTAGAACTGTGGCCCGTATCAAAAGCATCGTAAACACTTTCGCTGGATTTAGGAAAACCGCTAAGCCCGTCTAATTGGCGGAGGGTCTTAAAATCTTCGCGCCGTCCGGTTAATATTTTATGTATATAGGACTGATGTCCCACATCCCAAATGATTTTATCTGAGGGGGTGTTGTAAACCTTGTGTAAAGCCACGGTAAGTTCTACTACCCCCAGATTAGATGCTAAATGCCCGCCGGTTTGAGAAAGTTCACTGATTAAAAAATTTCGTATCTCTTGGGACAAGCCGGTCAGTTCTTTTAAATTTAGGTCTTTTAAATCATTTGGGCTGCAAATTTCCTCAATTATCATATCCTCGTTCACTCCAAAATCCCATAAGCTACTGCGGTGGTTAAAATCCCCCACAGTGCCCCGGCTACTACCTCTATTGGACTGTGTCCAAGGAGTTCTTTTAGTTTTTCATCTGGGGTGATACCCATATTTTCCAGGCTTTCCATCAACATGTTGATGACTTCGGCCTGCTTGCCTGCCGCGCGGCGTACGCCTGCGGCATCGTACATGACTATAAAAGCAAATACAAGGGCAATAGCGAATAGGGGACTATGAAACCCTTCAGCAGTACCGATGGATGCAGCCAAAGCAACCACAAATGCACTGTGAGAACTGGGCATGCCGCCGGTACCAAAAAAGAGGGATCTATTTACCTCTTTAGTACGGCCATAGTCAATCAACACTTTTAAGGCTTGGGCAGAAATACAAGCAAAGACAGCAATCCATATATGTTGATTATTGAGAAACGCAGTAAATACATTGGGATACACCGCTAACGCCCCGATCTGGAATTTATGGTATTGTTGCAAATTTAAAGCTAATTATTGCGATTGATAACTTGCTGTACAATATCCCGCAAGGCAGAAGTTTTTTGCGGAAGTCGATTTAGCTCAGAAAATGCCTCGGCAGAAATTGTGGCGTAGTCTGTTTTAGCTGTATCCAAGCCGTGAACCGATACATAAGTGTTTTTTTTGTTACGGCTATCACTGTGGACAGGCTTACCTAAAATTTCCTGGGTGGCAGTTACATCTAATATGTCATCCAGTATTTGAAAAGCCCACCCCAGTTTTGCACCCACATCTTTCATGGCTTGCACATAGGTAGAACTTCCGCCTCCAAGTAAGGCTCCGGCTTCAAAAGCGGCTGTAAATAATGTGCCTGTTTTTCGACTGTACATATTAAATAATGCGTCTCCGGTCAACTTTTTATGCTGGAAATGCATGTCGCGTACTTGTCCTGCGATCATACCGTTATCTCCGGCAGCGGCGGTAATGACCAGCATGGCTTGAAGCGTTTGTGTATCGGGAGTATTTACGCATACTTGTGCCATTGTTTCAAAGGCACGATTTAAAAAAGCATCTCCTGCCAGGATGGCCAGGGCTTCTCCAAATTTTTTATGACTGGTAGGCTTGCCACGGCGAAAATCATCATTGTCCATAGCAGGAAGATCGTCATGGATCAGTGAGTATGTGTGTATCATTTCTAAAGCGCAAGCAAAATCCAAGGCAGTTGAACTATATTTACCGGCAGCGGCTTCGCAAGCGCCAAGAAGAAGCATAGGTCGAAGTCGTTTTCCACCGGCAGCAAAGCTGTAAGACATTGCTTCATGTAAAGACGGTTCTTGGCAGTTATCAATGAGGGTCCGCAAACGGGATTCTATTTTGTCATACAACATTGGTGTTTTCCTCTTCCGGTTGCTTTTCTATTGAGTTTTCCGTAAAAGAGCCGTCGGATTCTTTTTGTAATGTGGTGATTTCCGCTTCAAAACGGCTTAGGATATCGTTACAGTGTTTGGACAGGGCAATCCCCTCTTTGTAAAGGGAGATGGATGACTCTAAAGCAGTTTCGTCGTTTTCCATAGCTGCCACCACGGTTTCTAAGCGTGTGAGTGCTTGTTCGAAGCTAAGCGGTTCTTCTGTTGTCATAATAGGTCCTCCATTGTCCAAATGGTTAATATAGTCGATGTGTTATCGTTTGATTATTATTCTTTACTATTTGGGGTAATGCTAAGCACTTGAGCTGATGCTTCCCCGTCTTGCAGATGAAAAATAACTGCTTGTCCGAGAGAAAGGTCTTTTACTGATCGTATCCCGGCCCCTTCCGTTGTGGATACAGCAGCGTATCCGCGTTTCCACAAAGCATAAGGAGAGACTTTTTCTAACAATTGAGTTTTGTTGCTTAAAAGGCTTTTGCAAGATTGTAACTGTGTAGAGATCAACCGATCTATATCCTTGGTTAATTGTTGGGTGTGAAGCTGCCGCATAGCGATACTATCCATTGGACGAGTAAGACAAGAACGACCGGATAGAATCTTTAAACGTCCTTGAGCCATGATATAGGTCTGATTTATGGCGCGATCTGCTCTTTGCCGCAGTACGGAAGCCAGCAAAAACTGCTCCGATACATCCGCTACAGCAGCGGCGGCAGCAGCGGAAGGTGTAGGCGCTCGAAAATCCGCTACAAAATCCGCAATAGTAAAATCAGTTTCATGACCTACAGCGGAAATAACCGGCACATGAGAATCTGCAATGGCTCGCGCTACAATTTCCTCGTTAAAAGCCCACAAATCTTCCATGGAACCCCCGCCTCGTCCTAAAATCATTACATCAGCGGATTTCCATTCGTTAACCAATTGAATAGCCCGGGCAATTTCCGGGGCAGCTTGCGGCCCTTGGACCAAAGTGGGTACCACAACAATTTTAACTCCGGGATTACGGCTACGGATCACTTTAATCATATCCTGAACCGCAGCTCCTGTAGGACTGGTGACTAAGGCGACGCAGTTTACCCATTCGGGGATAACTTTTTTGCGGTCAGCTTCAAAAAGCCCTTCTGCTTTTAATGAATCACGCAACTTGATAAAAGCCGCTGCTAAATCGCCTTCACCCACAGGTTTCATATGGATGGCATAGAGTTGATATTGACCTGTTTTTTCGTAAAGAGAAACATGGCCCCTTATGATTACTTTCTCGCCGTTTTTGGGTTCGAAAGATGGACATGAGGTATCCAATAATCCCTGTGTGGTTTGTGTTAAAAGACCGGCGGCATAACTTGCAAACATTACACAGTTAATGGAAGCTGAAGCATCCTTTAACGTGAAATATAAATGTCCGGAGCTGTGTCGTTTGAAATTAGACAATTCTCCTTCCACTTGGAGCTCGCATAACAGAGCATCTTCTTCCATCAGGCGTTTAATATATCGATTGACCTGGGCCACGGTAAATGCTTTATCCATCCTTAACCACCTGACCCAATATCCCGTTAATGAAGGAGGGGGATTCGTCTGTGCCATATATTTTTGCCAGTTCGACGGCTTCATTTATGGCGGTGGCGGCGGTTATATCCGCGGAAAATCGAATTTCGTATGTTGCCAGCCTAAGTAAAGCCAGGTCAATTTTGGCAATACGACCCAGCTCCCAATCTTTAAGCCGTTCCTCAATCAATGTGTCGATCTGGGATAGATGGGTAAAAGTACCGAATGCCTCATCCTCTATAAAAGTCCGGTCCTCTTCATTAGGAGAAAGACCTCGTATCAACCCTTGTAAATCCGGCAAATCTGTCAGATACCGAGTTTTTGCTTTCGCAAATAAGGCCTGGTCCCATTCGGGATGGAATGGGAGTTGAAATATTAAATTTAGGGCATGTATACGCGCAGTATGACGGCTCATGCCACCAAACCGGTGATGTTTACATTTACTTCATCCGCGGTAAAGCCGGTCATAGTTTCTATAGCAGTTTTGACTTTTTGTTGTACGTCTTGCGCTACGGCCTGCATTTTAGTGCCGCTACGCACCAGAATGTCCACAGAAATATACACTTTTCCGTCTTCTACACGGAGCGTAACACCTTTAGAAGGCTTTTTACGGCTCAGCTTACTTGTGATATCTCCGGCAAAATACCCGCCCATACCAGCTACGCCTTCCGCTTCTAAAACAGCGGTGCTGGCAATGGTTGCAATAACCTCATCGGCAACTTGTATTTGGCCTGCGGGATTAACATTTTCTGACATATCTTCACCTTCCGTTTCAAATTTTACTTAACAGCTGCATAAAAGCATCGTTTGGGAGATTCGATTTTCCCGTCTTTTTTGAGAGCTTTAAAGGCTTTGTCTACCTGGGCCCGTTCTAAACCGGATAACTGGACTACTTGCTCCGCTTTTAGCAGCTCTGTTGCGTTCATCAAGACTTCTAAAACTTTTTCTTGTTCCATTTTAGACGCTCCTTCCCTCACATTTGTTCCTAAGAATATTTCAGTGTATAGGTACATTAGAATTATACCAAAAAAATCTCGACTTTTAAAGTCGGGGATATATCAAATCGTAAATATCATTGCGTTTAATTGGCAAATATCTTATTATCTGGCATGAAGGGACGATTTAAAATTCATTTTACTGGAGGTCATCATCATCAAAACAATACCGGATAACAAAATTAACGCAATCATTGAAAAAATTCTAACCATGCCTAAATACCGAAATGTTGAAATCCCTACAGAAACAGTTAAGTCTCTGGTTGACTCATCCCTTCCCCTTAGTAAAAACTCAGCGGATTTAGAAAAGAGGGTACGTGAAAAAATCCATAATATTGTGGCCCTATATTTAGGTGACATGGATTACGGAAAAGCAAATAAAGCCTTTATGGAGATTAAACACGATAAAGCAGCAGTAGAAGAATTTTCTAAACAGTCATTAACGCTTCATGCCTCGACAGAGGAACGAGGACAAGAATTGGCGAAATTATACCGATTGTTATTTGAACGGATAGGTGTAGCCAAGAGTATTGGAGATTTGGCTTGTGGTTTGCATCCCTTAGGATTACCGTTTATGGAGCTGCCTATGGGCATCGCATACTATGCATATGATTTGAATAAACCAAGGGTTGATTTTTTAAATGCCTTTATTATTGAGCAAGGCTACGGCGGCGGATGTTTTCATCAGGACATACTAATAGATCCACCGTCGATAAAATTTGATGTGGCGTTCTTTTTTAAAGAAGCTCAACGTTTCGAAAAGCGTCAGCCCGGGGCTTTGCCTGATTTTTTGGATAGCATAAATGCATCGAAAATTGTGATTTCTCTTCCGCTGCAGAGTTTGGGACGGCGCAACCAAATGTTTCTCAAATATGAAAAAATTTTTACTGAATACTCGGAAAAAAGCAATTGGTCCTTAGATGATTTCACATTTGGCAACGAAGTATTTTATATCATCGACAGGTCGTAATTACACGATTGTACCGCCACCCACCACAATATCCCCATCATAAAGTACTACAGCCTGCCCTTTGGCAATGGCGCGCTGGGGTTGTTCAAACTCTATGTATACTTTGTCATCATCTGTAATTTGGGCAGTGGCCCATTGTTCTTGCTGATTATATCTAATTTTAGCCTTTACTCTAATAGGGCCTTTTGGCGCATCAAAAGGTATCCAATTGAAATCTTCGGCATAAAATCCCCTGGTAAAAAGCGCTGTATCTTCGCAAAGGGTGACCGTGTTTTTCTCCGGATTTTTTTCGCAAACATACATAGGTTTCCCAAAGGCAATGCCCAATCCTTTGCGCTGGCCTATTGTATAGCGGATATGCCCCTTATGTTGGCCTAAAACACGGCCTTGCCTGTCTATAAAATTGCCTTCGGGACAATCCTGCCCTGTATATTGAGTGATAAATTCGGCATAATTTCCGTCTCGTACAAAGCAGATGTCTTGGCTGTCCGGTTTTTCCGCATTAGAAAAGCCGTGTTTTGCCGCTATAGTTCTAACTTCTGTTTTAGTCAGCTTTCCTAGTGGAAACCGGATACAAGCTAATTGGTCTTGAGTCATAGCATATAAAACATAGCTTTGATCCTTGGTGAAATCTACGGCTTTTTTTAATAGAAAGCGGCCCGTATTCACATCTTGCTCTACTTGAGCATAATGGCCTGTTACTACGTAATCCATTCCCAACTGAACCGCTCTTGAAAATAATCTCTCAAACTTAATAAACCGATTACAGTCTATGCAAGGGTTGGGAGTTGCCCCTTGCTGGTACTGAGCTACAAATCTTTCTATCACTTGCTTTTTAAAATCCTCTGCCATATTAAAAACATAAAATGGAATATCTAACCGGTTAGCGGCTTGTTCGGCGTCTGCGGCGTCTTCTAAGGAGCAGCAGGCTCTTTTTGTGTCAACGCCTACATCGTCATTACTAAATAATCTCATTGTGATGCCTATGCAATCAAAACCTTGCTCTTTCATCAATAAAGCCGCCACAGCACTGTCTACTCCGCCGCTCATAGCGATTAATGCTCTTTTGCTCATAAATAGTCATAACTCTCCTTTCGTCCCCATAAGTATATAGTGAATTCACTTCGGTAAAAATTCAAAAGGGGGAGCTCCTATAATGATGATGCACTCTAAAGGTAAGCAAATAAAGGCTCTGATTATTGGTGTACTTATGGGTTATGCCATTACTTGCATTGTATTTTTAGGTTATTCCATGCTCATTACTTATACGGGTATGACCGAACGAAACTTGCCTATGGTGGTGGCAATTACCACTTTGTTGTCAGTCATGGTAGCCGGTTTTGACGCCGCAAAAGGCGCAGACAACCGAGGCTGGCTTTGGGGTATGGGCGCGGGGCTGGTGTACATACTTATTTTGACGGGCTTGATGATGGGGGTACTCCAACGTTTTGCTGTTGATACCCGTACCGTCACTTCTATAGTGCTTGCCTTGGCCGGTGGTGGAATGGGGGGTATATTGGGGATTAATATGAAAAAAAGATAGCATAAATCCAGCCGATTATCGCCACTAATCGGTTGGATGGTTTTGCTTATCGCTTGGGCCGTGCCCATTCCATTTTTATGCGCTTGCCTTTGATTTTTGCATTGGCCATTTGATCCAAAACTTTATTAATGACACTTTTAGGCACATCAACAAAAGTGTAGTCATCATAAATGTCTATCTGTCCGATGACTCGACCGGATATTCCGGCTTCTCCGGTTATGGCACCTACAATATCACCGGGCCTTACTCTGTCTTTTTTACCGATGTTTACAAAAAGACGGGCCATATTTTTATTGTTTCTAGTGGTATCATTGTTTCCATCGCGGCGATAATTTGGCTTTCTTTCTTCTCTCGGCTCTTCAAACAAAACATCTTCGGCATCTTCATCGTGAAGGTGATACTTGAATAAAGCTGCGGCAATATCTAAGGCGCTGTAATCTTCCATCGATTCGACTACACCGATATATTTGCCCAAATGACCTTCTTCAATGACCTCTTTGATTTTTTCGGTAAATTGGCGGGTTTTTATTTCTACAATATCCGTAAGTGTAGGCATTTTACCTCGCTTTATCTTAGCTTTAGTATAATGCATGATTTCCCGTAATTTATATATTTCCCGACCGGCTACAAAAGTGAAAGCCTGGCCCGCTCTGCCTGCCCGCCCTGTACGGCCTATCCGGTGAATATAATACTCCGCATCCTGGGGAAGGTCGTAATTAAAAACAATGTCGATGTCATCTACATCAATCCCGCGAGCAGCTACGTCGGTGGCTACCAATATTTCCAAGGTACGGTTACGAAACTTGCGCATGACTAAGTCACGCTGCACCTGCTTTAAATCCCCGTGCAACCCTTCCGCAAAATATCCCCGGCCTTGCAAATGCTCTGTCAGCTCATCCACGCGCTTTTTGGTATTACAAAAAACCAGGGAAAGAGTAGGGGACTCTGCATCAATGAGACGGCATAAAGCCTCTAGTTTAAGGGATTCTCTAATTTCGAAGTAGACCTGCTCTATACTCGGCACAGTCAGTGCTTTGTGAATGACGGTAATGTGCTTAGGATCATTTTGATACCGGTTTGCTAAATCTAAAATGGGTTTTGGCATCGTAGCGGAAAATAATAAGGTTTGGCGCTCTTCCGGCATTTTGTCCAAGATAAATTCAATATCGTCTCTAAAGCCCATATCCAGCATTTCATCGGCTTCATCTAAAACAGCAATGGATACTTGAGCAAGACGAAGGGTCCGCCGCTCAATATGATCCATCACTCGCCCCGGGGTGCCTACAACGACTTGAATGCCTTTTTTTAGCGCGGTAATTTGCCGTTCAATCGGCTGACCGCCATATATGGGCAATACGCGCACACCTTGGCGATAACGCAGCAGTTTATTAAATTCGGCACTGATTTGAATAGCCAGCTCTCGGGTAGGGCATAAAATGACTGCTTGAACTTTTGGGTTATCCGGATCTATCAATTCTAGTAGGGGAATACCGAAGGCAGCGGTTTTTCCGGTACCTGTTTGTGACTGACCGATGACATCCCGGCCCGATTGGATAAGAGAAATACATTGAGATTGAATAGGTGTAGCTTCTTCAAAGCCCATATCCTCAATAGCTCGTAAACTTTCGGGTGACAGGGATAGGTCTTCAAATTTAATTGGTTCTGTTGTCATATAAGTAAATCCTTTCTGAGGAAAAAACAAGTTAGATTTAATCAACTCTATTCATATAACAATTTTACAAGAAAATTGCAAATGTTTTTTTCCGGTGTATAATTAGTTGTGGTGAACATATCATTATATCATTAAATCGAAAAAAGGAGTATTGTATGGAAATATGGCAGGCTATAATTTTGGGAATAGTGCAGGGAATTGCTGAGTTTTTGCCGATTAGCAGTTCGGGCCATTTAGTTGTGTTACAGCGGGTTTTTGGAGTAGATCTTCCCAGTATGACCTTTGATATTATTGTGCATATAGGCTCTTTATTTGCGGTATTTGCCGTTTTTTGGCGCGATATTTTAACTTTACTCAAAAACCCCTTTCAAAAGATGACGGGCATGCTTATCGTAGGTTCCATACCGGCGGCTGTGGCAGGATTTTTGTTTAAAAGCGATATAGAACGAATTTTTAATCAGGGCTTTTATCTGGCAATCGCTTTTATTTTGACAGGAATACTCTTATTGGTAGCGGACAGTATCCCTAAAAGACATACACGTAAAACAGAAAAGGATATGACGATACTTGACGCACTGATTGTAGGCTGTATGCAAGCAGTAGCCCTTCCTCCCGGTATTTCCCGGTCCGGTGCCACCATTACCGGAGGTTTGTTTAGTGGCTTAAATCGCGAAACTGCCGCGCGTTTTTCTTTCCTGCTTTCTATTATTGTTATTGGAGGCGCCGGGTTATTGGAAGCATGGGAAGTTTATCAATCTCCTGAGATTATTTATCGTGGAGATATTATTCCCTTTATTATCGGTTTTGTTGCCGCGGCTGTGTCCGGATATTTTGCTATTCGATTGCTGCTTGAGTTGATTAAAAAATGTAAGCTTAAATATTTTTCATATTATCTGTTTATTTTGGCTGCCTGGTTATTACTAGATCGCTTTGTACTAAATTGGTTTTTTAATTACTAAAAATCTTGTTTATTTTAACCAAATATGCTAATATCCTTTCCAGGGAAATAACCTAACAATAACTACAACTAAGTAGGAGGAGTTTATTATGGCAAAGAAATTAAGAGCCGGTATTATCGGCTGCGGCGGTATCGCAAATGGCAAGCATATGCCCTCTATCCAGCAAATTGCAGAGTTAGAAATGGTTGCATTTTGTGACATCGTTATTGAGCGTGCAGAAAAGGCCGCAAAACAGTACGGTACAGCAGATGCTAAAACTTATAAAGATTATAAGGATCTGTTGGCAGATAAGTCTATCGACGTAGTATATGTACTTACTCCAAATCGCGAGCATTCCTTCATGACTATCGATGCCCTTAATGCCGGCAAGCATGTAATGTGCGAAAAGCCTATGGCCAAAACTTCTAAAGAAGCGAAAGAGATGGTAGAAGTTGCTAAAAAGACTGGCAAAATTTTGACTATCGGTTACCAAGGTCGTTATCGTGAAAACAGTCAATATCTCAAAAAAATGACAGAACGCGGAGATTTAGGAGAAGTCTATTTTGCCAAAGCTCATGCTATCCGTCGTAGAGGCGTACCTACTTGGGGCGTATTTTTAGACGGAGAAGCTCAGGGCGGCGGTCCGTTGATTGATATCGGTACCCACGCCTTGGATTTGACTCTTTGGACCATGAATAATTATAAGCCCAAAACGGTGCTTGGCAGTGTATATCATAAATTAAATGAGCGCGGAGACAGCGGTAATATCTTTGGCCCTTGGGATCCTAAAGCCTTTACGGTAGAAGATTCTGCTTTTGGATTTATTACAATGGAAGATGGTGCCACCATTGTTTTAGAGTCTTCTTGGGCGCTTAACACAGTAGACGAAGGCGAAGCCACCACTACTTTATGCGGTACCAAAGCCGGTGCTGACATGAGAGAAGGTATGGATAAACTGCGTATCAACGGTGACGATATGGGCCGTAAATATGTATCCTATCCGGATCTGGCTACAGGCGCTGTAGCTTTTTACGAAGGTGAAAGCAAAAAGCCGGAAGTAATAGAGCAGCGCGTATTTGTTGACGCAATTTTAAAAGGCACTCCCCTTACAGTATTGCCTGAGCAAGCTTATGTAGTCACTCAAATCTTAGAAGCCATTTACGAATCGGCTAAAACCGGCAAAGCAATTGTATTTTAAGCCGGAGCCAAAATAGACAATGCAAAATATAAAGAATTTTGAAAAATTGTTTGCCGGATATACAGCTAAAGTACGTAGCCGTATATCCGGCGTTTTTTTATAAGTGAAGCATTTACGGTATAATTTGCTTTATATTTTCCAGTATGATCTGGTAAATGTGCCCGATATTGCCCTCGCCGGCAAAACGGCTCATATCAAAAAAATCTTCTTTTATATCTATCCAGACCAACTCTTTTTCATCACCGTGGACCGGGGTTTCATGTTTCAAGATCCCTGCGTACACCTCAAGATAGCAGCTGTCTTTAAGGAAGTATGTAAGATTCATTATGTGTATAAGTTTGAGACTGGTTATTCCGGTCTCTTCTTGTAACTCACGATAAGCGGCATCTAATCCATTTTCGTTATTTTCGATTTTCCCTCCTACAAGATTATAGAGCCCTTTGTAGGGGTTTTTATGACGCTTACACATTAACACTTTGTCGGCAGCCGGATTGAATATCCATATTATATTTAATCCTTGCATGATATAGTACCTCCATAAAAAATATTGAACGATTATTTTATGCTAATTTAATGGTTGAGTTTAGCTCGAAATAATGTGATAGTGATACGAAATAAATGAAGCAAGTATTTGTTCAAATTTGCCAACTAACATCAACTAACGTTAACTATCGTCAACTTTTTTTATTGACAAGTCGTAATAATGCACATATTTTATTTGGCTTCATCAACTATCATCAACGTAACTGGTTTCATGGGAAGAAATTTTTATTTATCTCTCCAGAAGATTTCCAACACATCTTCAAGTTTGCTTTGGCTCGTTAGTTTTATATAGCCCTTCCATTCTTCCGGAAACAATCCACGATAATCTGTTTCCAGATATCGACTGTCTATCAGTAGCACAACACCTTGGTCATTCTCTGTACGAATAACTCGCCCTGCCGCTTGCAAAACCTTATTCATTCCGGGATAAATATAAGCATAATCAAAACCTTTTTTGCCGATTTCCGTAAAGTAATCCATAATTACATTGCGTTCCGGTGAGATAAGAGGTAGTCCAACGCCTATTATTGCCGCACCAATCAAGCTTTTACCTTTTAAGTCAATTCCTTCTGAAAATGCGCCACCCAGTACTACAAAACCCAGCATGGAAGTGGCTTCATGTTCGATGCTATTTTCATTAAAACGTTCCTTAAAACGAGCCAGAAATTCTTGCTCGTCGCCAGCCCCTTGTTGCTGGCGAATAACCGTTACATCTTCATACAGTTCTATAAATCGTTCATACACCTGATCCAGATAAGCATATGAAGGAAAAAAAGCCATATAATTTCCGATCTTGGCCCGCACCAGAGTATATAAACTACTCACAATTGCATCCAAACTTTGTTCTCGGTGCCTATATTTGGTAGAGAGGCGGCCTTCCACAATCAGGCATAAATTATTGCGAGGGAAAGGAGAGCCCATGCGTAAAAAATAATCGCCATCTTCTTCAGTGAGAGGATTACCGCCTAGCATTCCCTGAAAATAGGGCAGGGGAGTCAGTGTCGCGGAAAAGAATACACAGGCCCGGTTCTTTTTCTGTTCCAATCCAAGCAGATAAGAGGGGTCTAAACAAAACAGCCGTATATAATCCGCTTCTTTATAAATCGAATACCGCTCATCATACAGATCCGCAATCCGCATATAATCTAAAGCTTTAAAATATACAGACAGTATCTCATCTGAGGCTGAACTTTCTTCGCATTTATCAGGATACTCTTTAAAGTATAGTTCGCAAGCGGCGGCAAAATCTCCTAAGATAGCTGCCAGTTCATGTGGTTGAAAATCTGTTTCCGAGAAAGCACGTATATTTTTTGCCACTATACCTAAGTTTTTATATAGGGGGTGATGCCTCTTTAATGTCCTGCGTAGTGCAGCAAATTCTCGACGATGAAGACCCACAGAAAACATCTCACGTCCGCGGTCTACCAGATTGTGTGCCTCATCATGAAGCAAAACAAAGTCACTGCCTGTAGATTTACCACCATCTTGAAAGAATCGCTTTAGTTTGGCTTTGGGATCATAAACATGGTTGTAATCGCAGATAATCACATGACAAAAAATAGCCAGATCCAGAGCGTATTCTGATGGACATACTTTATGCTTTCGGGCATAATCTTCCACGATATCGCGGGTGATTGTAGTCTCATTGCGTATACAATCTAAGATTGCCCCATTAACCCTATCAAAATGACCATCCGCTTGACTGCAATGAGTGGGGTTACAGGATCGGACTTCTCTAAAGCAAATCTTATCTTTGGCAGTAAGCGTGATAGAACGCAATTTAAGCCCGTTGTCCTTCATTTGACTTAAAGCGTCTTCTGCCAGATGTCGCTGGACGGTTTTAGAAGTAAGATAGAAAATCTTCTCTTCCATCCCTTCGGACAAGGCTTTAATCGCCGAAAATAATGTAGCCATGGTCTTACCGATGCCTGTTGGTGCTTGGGCAAAAAGTTTCTTTTTATGCCGGATTGCCGCATATACAGATACTGCAAGCTCCCGCTGTCCTTCACGGTAGGCCCCAAAAGGAAAAGTAAGGGCTTGTCCGGTTTGGTGTGCTTCGGCTATCCGCTCTGCCTCCAATTGGGCAAAATCCCAATACTTTTCGATTAATCCCAAAACAAAAGACTCTAAGACATCAAAAGAAAAAGCCTCTGTAAAAGTAATCCACTCTCCGGTTTCTACATGGCCATAGATCAGTGCGCAGGAAATTTCCGATATTTCCTGGGCTTGGGCATAGATATAAGCGTAGCATTTGGCCTGAGCCCAATGCCAGTGTTCGATATCTTTTTCCAAATGGGTAAGGGGCAGCAATGTAGATTTAATCTCTTCAATCACGGATAACTCATTGAGAATGAAGAGTCCGTCTGCACGCCCCTCTATACAAAAGCGGATATTTTTATAATCATATTCGGTACGCAGATGCACTTCTCGTCTATAGAGGCCGCCAGCGTCCTCAGCTTCCTTTTTGCGCAGACGCTGAATACGCTGATGGACTTTTGTACCTTCTAAAGCACGGTTTGTATTGATAAAAAAGCCGGAATCAATGCTGCCGCTGCGCATAATAAATTCTACTAAAAGCCGGACAGATATATTTACAGTATGCACATCTTATGCCGTAGCCCCGGCTTCTTTAGGCTCTGCTTCATTTGTTTGTCCTTTTCTATACTTCTTTACCCTTTGCCACGCATGCATAATAAGTGCTAATGCGATAACCGCATTGGCCGCAAACACGCGGAAGTATTCGCCGATCAGCGCATTACCCATCAGATTGGTACCGGCCAAAGGTGCAAGAACAAATAGTGAGTGAAACAAAAGCACGCCTACGATCGCATGTTTAACAGAGGCACGACTAACGGTTGCACCACCGACCAGCAGGGCAGCAATCGCATATACCCCAACTTGTGAATGCGAGCTATAGGTATTCATAATACCGAAATTTTGCAAAATGATAATTTGCCCGTAAGCCGCCAGCAGAGTAGATAAGATTGTGGCAATAATACGTGTACGGTCTACGTTAATACCGGCAGAAGTAGCGACAACGCGATTTTGTCCCACAGTACGCATATTTTGACCCAGTCGTGTGCTCATAAACCATCTGATAAAGAGACACATCCCAAAAATAAGCAAATAGGTAAACACAGGGATGCCAACATGATTTAAGCCATGACTGATATCCGGCTGCAAAACGATCAAAGATAGGATTACTGCAATAGTTATATGAACTAAGGGTTTTATAGGTGTACTGCCGCTTTTTTCAATCCATTTTTCGCGGACAAAACGATACAGCCAAAGCACAATCATTCCCACCAAAGCCCATTGTACGGCAAATAGACCGTTTAAACGGTTTTGAGAAATGAAAACATTGAGAGGCCAAAAAACAAAGCTTAATCCATAAACAAGTCCCAGGACAATAAGTACGACAAGGGGTTTACTAAGGCCGCCTGATTCTGTTAAGCGAAGAGGCTGTTTTTTGACCAGCTTGGAAACGATTGTAACAATGATAAAAACGACCATCCCCCAAAACCCTACAGTGACTATACTGCCAATAGACACATCGTCTAAAACTTGGCGCATATAGGAAGGGTACGTACCAAATTCTATAACATTAAGTACACCTACGCCGGTACCGGTCATTAAACGCTCGTTGGCAATGGGGATGATACCACCCATTACAAAAAGCAGTAAAAACTGATAAAATCCGTCCGCAAAGAGAGCCATAACCATGCCACCGATCATTTCCGAACCTTTTATGGCATTAAAAAGTCTGCCTACCAAATAGCCAAATACAATAGCGATAGGAGTGGCCACAATAGCTACGGTGAGTACACCCGTAAATCCGGATCCGCCCCAAAGCACCACTAAAATGATGGCAATTTGAGCGGCCATAGCCCCTATAACAATACCAAAGTTTAAGCCCAGTCCCGCCACAACGGGGATAATCAAGCTCAGCACCATAAAGGTGTTACGGCCAAATCGTGTAAATAATTCGCCAAAAAACAGGACAGTTGTCATTTCGGAAGCATAAAAGGCTCCAAGACATATGATTGCAAACAGTAAGACAACTTTATTTTCGAAGAAAATATCTCTCATCTTTTCTACAACAATTTGCTTAGACATCATCGGCCTCCTTTCGCTTTACTTAAGGCATACAAAATGATGCCGTTGGTAATAATCAAGCGCAGCATTTCGGGAACGCCGGGTACATCCGGTAGCATTTCATTGGCCAAAGGGAGTGCAATGGTCAGTATGCCATGAAACATAAAGGCTCCCAATAAAACATCAAAGACTCTGGCCCGTCTGACACTGGCACCACCAATAAGTACTGAGGCCACAGCAGCAAATCCCATGGGAAGCGGCGCGTTGTATAGTTGGAGGAATCCGAAACTTTGGGCATAGATAATGATCCCGACAGCACCTAAAACAGTTGAAAGAGTCGTGCCTAAAATACGCATTTTTTCTACATTGATGCCGGAGGCTCTGGCGTAGTCCGGATTAGAACCGGCAGCGCTCATCATCATACCCAGGCGGCTTCTGGTAAAAAGCCACATACAAAAACAGGCAAAAAAGAAGACTAAAAGCAAACCGGTATGTACAGTCATATCACCGATGTTAAATCTAAATAATTGGTTAAAAGCATTGCCAAAATCGTCTCGCAAATTGATTACTTGACGTAATCCGCGTCCGGTAGCCGGCAAGATAAGGATACTTGACCGTACAGGCATAAGAGCCCATAGTATATTAAATACGGATATAATAGAAAGACCCACATAAACGGATACAGCCATTTCGCTGCCTTTTACTCTGTTAAGAACCATCCCGTACAGTACACCCATAGCAATGGCGATAGGTACGCCAATAAGTAGGGCCACAAGAACTCCGGCAATGGGAAATAAAAGTGGGTTGGTAATAGAATCCAACAAACCAAGATAGCGTAGTTCCATACTAAACACGGCGCCTACCAAGCCACCGACAATACCGACAGCTATACCAAAGTTAGGGCCGATTCCGCTTTGAATGCTGGGAACCATTGCCAAAACTAAAATGCCAAACATACCCCAGCGGCGCAGTACATCCCCAAAAAACCATGGAAGGTTCATATCAAAAAAACCGGCTAGTACAAAAAGCAGAAAAAACAATGCCAATATAATAATGCGGGGTAGACCAAAGTTTGATAAGGCTTTTTTTGCGCTATACAGATAAGAACTTTCTTGTTTAACAGCTGTTATCGAACTCACTTACACCACCGCCTTTTCATCTTTAGAGACCGCGCTCATAGCCAGGCCATAATCGGCATCGGGGGCATCAGGCCGCAGGGTATCCACTATTTTTCCATCGGATACAATAGCTATGCGGTCGCATATACTGCGTAATTCCCCCAACTCGCTGCTGATCATGATGATGGTAAGGCCTTCTTCTTGGCGCAATTTTGTCAAATAACTTAAAATCAGCTCTTTAGCTCCTATGTCGATACCACGGGTAGGTTCCGAAACAATCAGGAGGCGCGGCTTCATTGTTAAAGCCGAAGCCAAGCATACTTTTTGCTGATTTCCGCCGGATAGGGTGCCTACTTTTTGACGCCTGCTGTAACAGCGGATGTCCAGTAGTTTTATCATTTCTTTGGCGCGGCGGCGCATTTCACGATGATGGAGCAATTTTGTAAAGCCAAAGTTTCGTAAGTATTCTTTTTGCGTGGTCATCGCACGGAAGATGATATTGTGGGCTATGCTTTCCTCTAGCAGCAGACCGACACCGCGTCTGTCTTCCGACACAAAAGCGACCCCTTTAGCCAATGCATCTCCAAGTTTATCAAAATTTAAAGCTTCACCAAAGATTTCAACATCACCCCAGGTCGGAAATAATCCGCCGATACCGTTGGCTATGCCTACTTTTCCTTGGCCGGCCAAACCGCCAATGCCAAATATTTCACCTTGATGC
>Ga0131853_10003164_pt1 | contig 29507 bp, 32 predicted proteins | sample TergutLab28metaG_FD_92764 | JGI IMG/M metagenome (GOLD analysis project Ga0131853, IMG submission 92764) | Labiotermes labralis P1 segment gut microbial communities from Petit-Saut dam, French Guiana - Lab288 P1 (version 2) (version 2) | ecosystem: Host-associated > Arthropoda: Insects >... | reverse complement strand
GGCTGGGCGTCCTCGCGCGCCGGCGGTCCGGGCATCGACTTCGGCCAGCTCGCCGACAAGCTCCAGATCGTCCTCGGCGTGTACGTCGTCGCGTCCGTCCTCTCCGCGCTGCAGGGCATCCTGCTCAACAGCGTCGTGCAGCGCACCATCTGGCAGCTGCGCGCCGACGTCGAGTCCAAGGTGCACGACCTGCCGCTGGACTACTTCGACCGACAGCCGCGCGGCGAGCTGCTCAGCCGCGTCACCAACGACATCGACAACATCAGCCAGACCCTGCAGCAGACCATGTCGCAGCTGCTCACATCGCTGCTGAGCGTGGTCTTCCTGGTCGTGATGATGTTCTCGGTCTCGTGGCTGCTCGCTCTGATCGCGCTCACCACGGTGCCGCTGGCCATGCTCGTCTCCACGTTCGTGATGAAGCGCTCGCAGGGGCAGTTCATCCAGCAGTGGCGCACCACGGGCAAGCTCAACGCGCACATCGAGGAGACCTTCTCCGGCCACGAGCTGGTGACCGTCTTCGGTCGTCAGGACGAGGTGGAGGCATCGTTCCAGAAGCAGAACGACGAGCTCTTCGACGCGGCGTTCCGGGCGCAGTTCGTGAGCGGCCTGATCATGCCGATGATGATGTTCATCGGAAACGTGCAGTTCGTCGCGATCTGCGTCGTCGGCGGTCTGCGCGTGGCGCATGGCCGCCTGAGCGTGGGCGACCTGCAGGCGTTCGTCCAGTACTCCCGTCAGTTCACCCAGCCGCTCACCACCGTGGCCTCGATGATGAACCTGCTGCAGTCCGGCGTCGCCTCGGCCGAGCGGGTCTTCGAGTTGCTCGACGCCGAGGAGCAGGTCGCCGAGCGCGACGGTCGCGCGATCCTCGCGGGCCACGCCGACGGTGTGGTCGGTGACCTCGGGTCGAGCGGCGAAGTCCGCTTCGAGCACGTCTCCTTCCGGTACGACGAGCAGGTGCCCCTCATCGAGGACCTCTCGCTGGTGGCCAGCCCCGGGCAGACGGTCGCGATCGTCGGGCCCACGGGCGCCGGCAAGACGACGCTGGTGAACCTCATCATGCGCTTCTACGAGCTGCGCGCCGGTCGGATCACCCTCGACGGCGTCGACATCACCGCGATGCCGCGCGCGGCGCTGCGCAGCCGGATCGGCATGGTGCTCCAGGACACCTGGCTCTTCGAGGGGACCATCCGAGACAACATCGTCTACGGCCGCCCCGACGCGACCGAGGAGGAGATGCTCGCCGCCGCGCGGGCCACGTTCGTCGACCGGTTCGTGCACTCGTTGCCCGATGGCTACGACACCAAGATCGACGGCGAGGGCGGCAAGCTCTCCGCCGGCGAGCGCCAGCTGCTGACCATCGCCCGGGCCTTCCTGGCCCAACCCGACCTCCTGATCCTCGACGAGGCGACCAGCTCGGTCGACACCCGTACGGAGCTCCTGCTCCAGCACGCGATGGCCGCGCTGCGCACCGACCGTACGTCGTTCGTGATCGCCCACCGGCTCTCCACGATCCGCGACGCCGACCTGATCCTGGTGATGGAGGACGGCGCGATCGTCGAGCAGGGCAACCACACCGAGCTGCTCGCCGCCGACGGCGCGTACGCCCGCCTCTACCGGTCGCAGTTCGCCGGCGCCGTACAGGCGGAGGAGGAGGTCGTGGCGTGACGGCGTTGCCCGCCGAGACGTCACCCCGTGACACCCGAGACGTCACCCCGTGACACCCGAGACGTCACTCCGTGACACCCGAGACGTCACTCCGTGACACTCGAGAGGTCGCTCCGTGACAGCCGACTCGGCCACTACGCAGGCCGGCTTCGTAAATCCCTTGGCGTACGCCGCGCCGCGGCCTACCGTGGTGGCACACGGAAAGGAGGTGATCCGAAGCATGAAGTCTCTTCGGACGAGTGAGGTGGCTGCGCGCTAGCGCGCCGCCCGGAAGCTCCGGCTGACCGGATCGCGCCAGCGAATCCACCGCAGCCACCCGACCCGCAGACGCACCGGACATCGTCCCCCGGTGATGCCGCAAGGCACGTCTGCGGGTCGTTCCATTTCCGCCGAGATCTCACGGAGGGACCTCTCGGCTGTCACGGAGTGACGTCTCGGCTGTCACGGAGTGACGTCTCGGCTGTCAGGGAGTGACGTCTCGCCGGGAGAGCGCCGGAAAGTTGCCTGGATCAACCAAATGGAATATTGTTGATCTTGTCAACCGTTAGCACGGCGAACCTCTTCTCGCACGAATCGAGCCCCACTTGTCACCCCACGCGTCGGACGCACCGATGACGCACCGCCAGATCCTGCAGGCCATGTCGGGCCTGCTGCTGGCGATGTTCGTCGCGATGCTCTCCAGCACCATCGTCACCAACGCCCTACCCCGCATCGTCGAGGATCTCCACGGCACGCAGACCGGCTACACCTGGGTCGCGGCCTCGACGCTGCTCTCCATGACCGCCTCGACCCCGATCTGGGGCAAGCTGGCCGACCTGTTCTCCAAGAAGCTGCTGATGCAGCTGGCCCTCGGCATCTACGTCGCCGCGTCCATGGTCGCCGGCCTGAGCCAGTCGATGGGCATGCTGATCGGTGCGCGCGTGGTCCAGGGCATCGGCGTCGGCGGCGTCCTGGCGATGGTGCAGATCGTGATGGCCTCGATGGTCAGTCCGCGTGAGCGGGGCAAGTACTCCGGCTACATCGGCGCGGTCTTCGCGCTCGCGACCGTCATCGGCCCGCTCGTCGGCGGCGTCATCGTCGACTCGAGCATCGGCTGGCGCGGCTGCTTCTACGTGGGCGCTCCGATCGCAGTCGTGGCGTTCCTCCTGCTCCAGGCCACGCTGCACCTGCCGGTGATCAAGCGCGAGGCCCACATCGACTACCTCGGCGCATTCTTCATCATCGCCGGCGTCAGCTCCCTGCTGATCTGGGTGACGCTGGCGGGCCAGCAGTTCGGATGGATCTCGTGGGAGACCTTCGCGATGGTCATCGGCGGTCTGGTCATGCTCGGCATCGCGACGTACGTCGAAGCGAAGGTCGCGCGGCAGCCGATCATCCCGCTGCCGCTCCTCAAGGACCGCACCGTCGCGCTTGCCACCGTCGCCTCGATCTTCATCGGCTTCGCGATGATGGGCTCGACGTACTACACCTCGGAGTACTTCCAGGACTCCCGCGGGATGAGCCCGACGATGGCCGGTCTGATGTCGATCTGCATGGTGGGCGGCCTGATGGTCTCGAGCCTGGTCGTCGGCCGGATCATCACCCGCACGGGTCGCTGGAAGAAGTGGCTCATCATGGGCGCCGTCCTGGTCGTCACCGGCCTCGCGCTGCTCGGCACCATCAACGGCTTCACCAACCGGGCCTGGATCGGTGTCTTCATGGCCATCCTCGGTCTCGGCCTCGGCGCCACGAACCAGAACCTCGTGCTCGCGGTGCAGAACAACGCCCGCCAGGAGTCGGTCGGCGCCGCCACCGCGGTGGTCTCGTTCTTCCGCTCGATGGGTGGTGCGATCGGCGTCTCGGCGCTCGGTGCGGTGCTCAACAGCCAGGTCCAGCACAGCGTGGCCCATGGCGTGCCGCAGCTGATCGGCGAAGGCAAGGTCACCGTCGGCCAGGTCGCCGCGCTCGACCAGGGCGTGCCTGACGTACAGACGCTGCCCGACGGGCTCCGCCAGCTCTTCGAGGCATCCTTCGGCCAGGCGGCCGGACACCTGTTCCTCATCGCGGCGCCGTTCGCTCTCCTTGCCCTCGCGGCCATCGTGCTGATCAGGGAGACGCGCCTGCGCACCTCGCTGAAGCGGCTCGACGACGAGGAGATCGCGCCCGAGGTTGCCGTCGAGCTGGAGCTCGGCACACTGGGCGAGGAGCCCGCCCTCGCGACGATCGCTGCCGGCGCCGAGTCGCCCGTGGCCGACGGCGGTAGGGTCGCCCTGTCATGAGTGAGCAGGCCGGCGACGAGCGCGCCGAGGCGCTCGAGGGGATCGAGCACGAGCTGCGGACCATCGTCCGCCACTCGAAGCGGCTCGTCGCCGACCGTGCGGCCCAGATCCACCCCGAGGTGCTGCCCGCGTCGTACTACCTGCTGGCCTGGCTCGGCGAGCATGGTCCGGCGCGCGGCACCGCCCTCGCTTGCGAGTTCGGGGTCGACAAGGCGGCCATCAGCCGGCACGTGCGGCACCTGTTCGACCTGGGCCTGGTCGAGCGCGCGCCGGATCCCGAGGACGGGCGCGCTCACCTGATCGCGCTCACCCCGAAGGCGGCCGCGATGGTCTCCTCCGCCGTCGCCGAGCGCCGGGCCACATGGGGCATGCTGCTCGGGGAATGGTCGGTCGACGATCTGGCCACCCTCAACCGGCTGCTCGGACGGCTGAACGAGACCCTCGACTGACTGTCAGCCGATCGGACCGGGCCGAGGTGTCGGCCCGCAGCAGATGCCCCACGAGTTCCCGGCCGACGATGACCACCTCGCCGGTGGCCAACCCTAGAATGAGCCCGTGAGCGACCTGATCGACACCACCGAGATGTACCTCCGGACCATCTACGAGCTGGTCGAGGAAGGCATCGTCCCGCTGCGTGCCCGGATCGCGGAGCGCCTGCACCAGTCCGGGCCGACCGTGAGCCAGACCGTCGCACGCATGGAGCGCGACGGGCTCGTCACCGTCGAGGGCGACCGGCACCTCCAGCTGACCGACGAGGGGCTGCGCCTGGCCACCCGCGTGATGCGCAAGCACCGGCTCGCCGAGAGGCTGCTGACCGACATCATCGGCCTCGACTGGGAGCTGGTGCACGAGGAGGCGTGCCGCTGGGAGCACGTCATGAGCGAGACGGTCGAACGTCGCCTGCTCGAGCTCCTCGGGCAACCCACCCAGTCGCCGTACGGCAACCCGATCCCCGGGCTCGACGAGCTCGGTGCGGCGGCGCCGGACGAGGAGTTCATGGACGGCGTCGAGCCGCTCTCCAAGGTCGCCGTGCCCGAGAAGGGTGCCGTGCTCGTGCGGCGCATCTCCGAGGAGATGCAGAAGGACGAGAGCCTCATGTCCGCACTGCGCCGCGTCGGCGCGCTGCCGGACAAGACGGTCACGGTGATGAGCACCGCCGCGGGCGTGCTGGTCGGCTCGGGCGGCGAGACCGCCGAGATCATCCCCGAGGCGGCCGAGCACATCTTCGTACGCCGCATGTGACGGCGTCGCTCAGCCGACGTCCTCCGCGCTGAGATCGGCGGCGCGGCGTACTTGGAGTGCGGTCAGGAACTCGCTCGTGCCCGCCTCAACCTTGTACGTCGCCAGGTCGTCGCCCCGGGTGGCGCCGCGGTTGACGATGACGATCGGCGTGCCCGCCTTGGCTGCGCGTCGGACGAACCGCAGTCCGCTCATCACCGTCAGGCTGCTGCCGGCGACCAGCAGCGCGCCGCCGACGGACGCCAGTGCGTCGACCGCGTCGAGGCAACGGGCGACCCGCTCCTTCGGAACGTTCTCTCCGAAGAAGACCACGTCGGGCTTGAGCACGCCGCCGCACCACTCGCACGCGGGCACGACGAAACCGTCGGTCTCCTCGAGCGCGACGTCACCGTCGGGACGGACCTCGACGTCGGCGTGGGCCGCGGACCAGTCGGCGTTCAGCGCCTCCATCCGGGCCTGCAGGTCGGCTCGCGGGGAGACCGTGCGGCACGTGAGGCAGACGACGTCGGCGATGCGGCCGTGCAGAGCGGCCATGGTGCGTGACCCGGCGGCCTCGTGCAGGCCGTCGACGTTCTGGGTGATGAGGAAGGACGGGTCGATCGCGGCGACCGCGCGATGGCCGGCGTTGGGGGAGGCGGCTCTCATCCGCCCCCAGCCGATGTGCGAACGCGCCCAGTAGCGCTGCTGGGCGGCGTACCCGGAGACGAACTCCTGGTAGGTCATCGGCATCCGCACCGGTGCCCCCGGGCCGCGATAGTCCGGGATCCCGGAGTCGGTCGACAGGCCCGCCCCGGTCAGCACCACCAGGGGCGCATCGGCGAGCAGCGTGAGCGCGTACGTCGCGGGACCCGTCACTGGGCGTACCGGGCCTGCGCGCGAGCGCGCGCCTTGGCGGCCTCCACCTCGCGGTTGCGCGGGGGCGCCGCGGTGACGAGGTCGTCGAGCAGGTGCCGGGTGACGTGGGCGATCTCGGCGACCGCATGGTCGAACGCGGCCTGGTTGGCCTGCGAGGGGCGGGTGGTGCCGCTGACCTTGCGGACGAACTGGAGGGCCGCTGCGCTCACCTCGTCCGCGGTCGCGGGCGGCTCGAAGTTGTGGAGCGGACGAATGTTCCTGCACACCCCTCCAGGGTACGCCGCGCCGCCAGCACGCGGGGCTGTCACGAGGTGACGTCTCGGCTGTCACGAGGTGACGCTTCGAGTGTCACGTGGTGACGTCTCGACTGTCACAAGGTGACGCTTCGCTCAGGAGGCCGGGCACTGCCACGGGGGCACGTCCGGGCGCCGGGCGATCGTGGCGAAGACCCGGTTGAACTCGCGGTAGAGGTCGGGCCCTTCGAGGCCGAGCTCGACCTGGTCCGACCTGAGGTAGTTGTCGTCGGTCCAGTTGTCGGAGCCGACCCAGGTCCAGTAGACGCGGTGTCCGCGATGCATCCAGCTGGCCGACATGTCCTTGGCGTGGTCGAAGGTCCCGTCGCGCCAGCAGCCGCCCTGGACGTCGATGCCCGCGGCACGCATCCGCTGCTGCAGCGGCCAGGCCACGGTCGGGCCCGCGATGAACGCGATCCGGACGCCGCGCCGGGCCATGCGCACGAGCTGATCGGCGACGTAGGTACCGCGGACGCCGTACATCGAGTACATCCGGATGTGCATCACCGTGCCCCTGCGCGCGGGGATCGCCCGCAGGCGCTGGACCGCCGGGTCGGCGCTCGGGGTCAGCCGCTCGCCCGGGAGCCAGTAGGCCTCCCAACCGGGGCTGCGGAACGACCGGGTGGGGTGGGCCACGGGCCGGTCGGCGCGGGACTGCAACCACATCTGCTCGAACCGGTCGTAGATGGCTCGGTCGGCGACCGCGAGGGCCAGCGCGTAGGCCCGGCCGTCGGCGCGGTCGGAGTTGTTGTACGAGCCCACGACGGTCACCCACCGCCGGTGGCCCACCTGGGAGAAGCGCCACACCTTGTCGTGGTCGACCGTGGTGCCAGCGCCGCCGCGCGAGGAGCCCTTCGACCAATGCAGCCAGGAGGGCCGGCTCCGGTCGGTGCCGAGCAGTCTCGCCAGCTCGTTCTCGTCCTGGTATCTGCGGTGCTGCCAGCCGGTGACGATGATCTGCACGTTGACGCCGCGCTCGTACGCCGCCCGCAGGGCCGCCGTGGTGAAGGACGAGTCGAGGAAGAAGGTCTCGACCTTGATGTAGCCCCCGGTGGGGACGGCGTCGATGGCCCGGCTCAGCGCCCGGGCGATCCGGTGCGGGTCGTGCAGCGGATCGGTCCAGAGAAGGGCTCGAGCCGGCGGCGTCCAGTCGGACCAGCCGGCGCCGGGCGGTGGCGGCCCGGGCGGCTCGGGGATGTCCAGTGCTGCTGGACCGGCGGGCGCGGGGTGGTCGTGCGGCGCCGAAGGACGGTGCAGCTGGAACGTGGCGACCATCAGCACGATGCCGAGGATCGCGAGAACGGAGAGGAGCGGGGTCGCGAACCGGTGTGGCCGGGTGCGCGGCTGTCGCGGCATGGTTCAGTCCTGGTGACGTCGGGGGCGGCCTCAGTCTGGGAACCGGTCAGTACCGGCCAGCCACGTCGGAGTTAACGGCGCACGGCCGGGAGGCCGCGAGTTGGGATCGCGCGCCCGGCGCATAGCACAGCGACGAGCCGAGCCGCGTCAGGACACGGGTGAGCGGATCGGCCCGCCGCTGGGTCGGGGAGACGCCGGCGGCGTCAGGAGGTGAGCGCTGATGCCTCCCACCGCGGTGGTGGCACGTCGCCGCTGCGCAGCTTCGTCGCCACCAGCGCCGCCTGGGTGCGGTGCTCGACGCCGAGGCGGGCGAGCAGGCCGGTGACGTGGTTCTTGACCGTCTTCTCGGCAACGGAGAGCCGCTCCGCGATCTGGCGGTTGGTGAGCCCGTCGGCGATGAGGAAGAGGATCCTGCTCTGCTGCGGTGTCAGGTCGGCCAGCACGTCGAACGCGCGCCGCTGGAACTGCACCTGCTGCACGACGCGGGTGGCGACGCCGGGGTGGAAGAGGGTGTGGCCACTGGCCACCAGCCGCACCCCGGCGACCAGGCTGGTGCCCTCGATCCCCTTGAGCACGAAGCCCGCGGCGCCCGCCATGATCGCGGCGCTGACGGCGTCGGGGTCGTCGTACCCGGTCAGCATGATGCTGCGCACCGCGGGGTTGGCCTCGGTGACCCGCCGGCAGACGTCGACCCCGGAGCCGTCGGGCAGGTTGAGATCGAGCAGGCACACATCGGGCTTCGTCTCGAGGATGCCCGCGACGGCCTGCGCTGCGGTGCGGGCCTCGCCCACCACCTCGATGTCACGCTCAGCGCGGAGCAGGCTGCGCACACCCAATCGCACGATGTCGTGATCGTCGACCAGGAACACCCTGATCGGTCCCACGGCTCCCATGGGCATCATTGTGTGGGCTGAGGCCAGGTGCGCGTGGCGGAATCAGAAGACTCCCGGGTTTTTCCCAGCCACGGCCGGGCCCGGCGTCCCCACACCGGTGTGTCAGAGTGGGCGCATGGTCACCCGCGAGCTCGATCTGGTGCTGTTCGGTGCGACCGGTTTCACCGGATCGCTGACCGCGGCCTACCTGGCCCAGCATGCCCCCGCCGGGCTGCGCTGGGCCCTGGCGGGCCGCGACCTGGCGAAGCTGACCGCCGTCAGGGACGGGCTTGGTCCGCAGGATGCCGGGCTGGAGCTGCTGGTCGCCGACGTCTCGGACCCCGACTCGATCGCGGCGGTCGCGCGGCGTACCCGGGTCGTCGCGACCACCGTCGGCCCCTACCTGAGCTACGGCGAGCCGCTCGTGCGCGCGTGCGCTGAGGCGGGCACCGACTACGTCGACCTGACGGGCGAGCCCGAGTTCGTCGATGAGATGTACGTCCGCTACCACCAGACCGCGCTCGCCTCGGGGGCGCGGATCGTGCACGCCTGCGGATTCGACTCCGTGCCCCATGACCTCGGCGTGCGGCACGCCGTACTCACCTTGGCGGCCGAGGGTCCCGTCCGGGCTCGCGGCGTCGTACGGGCCTCGGGGCTGCTCTCGGGGGGCACGTTCAACTCCGCCTTGACCCAGTTCTCCCGCGGCCGTCAGATGGTCGAGGCCCACCGTGCGCGTCGCAAGGCGGAGACGGCGGGGCCGCCGCCCGCGCGGATCTCACGCGCCGTGCAGGGCCGGCCCGGGCGTGACCCGGTGCTCGGGCGCTGGCTGGTGCCGCTGCCGACGATCGACCCGCAGATCGTGGCCCGCAGCGGCGCGACGCTGGCCGGCTACGGCTCCTCCTTCTCCTACAGCCACTACGCAGGCACCAAGACGGTCCGGTACGCCGCCGGCGGTGCCCTCGCGGTCGGCGCGCTGGCGGCCGCTGCCCAGATCGGGCCGGCACGCCGGTGGCTGGGTGCGAAGCTGCCCTCGGGGGCGGGGCCCGATGATGCCCGGCGGCAGCGGTCGTGGTTCACCGTCGACGTCATCGCCGAGGGAGACGATCGGCGGGTGCACACCCGCGTCTCGGGCGGTGATCCCGGCTATGCCGAGACGTCCAAGATGCTCGCCGAGTCGGCGATGTGCCTCGCCCTGGACCGCAACCCCGACGTCGCCGGCTGCCTCACCACGGCGCAGGCGATGGGGGAGGCGCTCACGACCCGGCTGGTCGCCGCGGGCATCCGCTTCGAGGTGTGCTGAGGCCGGCGCTTGCGGGTACCTGCTGCGGATGAGCGAGAAGAGGGTCTACTTCGTGCTCATGGGCGCGTGCATCGTGCTCATCGTGCTGGCGTGGAACGTCGTGCGGCTCTGGTCGGTGACCGCCGCGGTGATCATGTCGATCATCGCGGCCCTCATTCCACCGATCGCCGTCATCATCGCCAACCGCGGCCGCATGGGTGGTTGAGGCCCCGGTTACCGAACGTGCATGTTGCTCGGACTGCACCTGTCCTCGGAGGAGTACGGACCGCACGAGCTTGTCGAACAGGCCAGGCTCGCGGAAGAGGCGGGCTTCGACCTCCTCGAGATCAGCGACCACTTCCATCCCTGGAACGACGCCCAGGGGCAGAGTCCGTTCGTCTGGTCGGTGATCGGGGCGCTCGCGAGTTCGACGTCCCTGCCGGTCATGACGGCAGTGACCTGTCCGATCATGCGGATGTCGCCGGTGCTCACCGCGCAGGCGGCGGCCACCTCGGCGGTGCTGCTCGGTGGCCGGTTCCGGCTCGGCGTCGGCACGGGCGAGGCGCTCAACGAGCACATCCACGGTGACGCCTGGCCGCGGGCCGCCGTACGTAGGGAGATGTTGGCCGAGGCCGTCCCGATCATGCGCACCCTGTGGACGGGCGCCAACGTCTCCTTCGACGGCAAGCACTACACGGTCGACAACGCACGGCTCTACACCCTGCCCGAGGTCCCGCCCGAGATCTGGATCTCCGGCTTCGGGCCGGACTCCGTGCGGCTGGCGGCCGAGCTCGGCGACGGCTACGTGACGACCAGCCCGGAGCTGCTCACCACCTATCGCTCCGCCGGTGGCGAGGCGCCCGCCGCGGTCGGGCTGAAGGCGGCGTACGCGCCGACCGAGGAGGAGGGCGTCGAGCACGCCCACCGGCTGTGGCGCAACGCCGGCCTGCCCGGCGAGCTCGCCCAGATCCTGCCGACGCCCTCGCACTTCGAGCAGGCCGCCGAGCTCATCACGCCGGAGATGACCCGTTCGAGCATCGTGTGCGGACCCGACGTCGAGCGCCACATCGCGGCGTACGAGCCGTATCGCGACTTCGACGAGGTCTACGTCGCCCCGGTCGGCCCACACTGGCGCGAGATGATCAAGTACTTCGGCGCGGAGGTATTGCCGGAAGTCCGCGCCGGCCGGATGACGGAGGTGGCCCGATGACCGCTGTGATCATCGTTGTGATCGTCGTACTCGTGGTCGCCGCCGTGGCGTTCGCGCTCGCGACGGCGTTCGGAGACCGGTCGAGAGGCCGCGGTGTCGAGCATGACACCGGTCGCCTCCATCAGCCCCCGGAGGCCAGAAGGCGGTGGCGACGATGACGGTGAGCCCGATCTGGGCCACCCTCATCTTCGTGGCCTTCGCCGTATTGCTGTTCGGCAGCGTGCTGATCTTCTCCTCGATCGCCGACCGCCGGCGGGTGCGTCGCATCGAGCAGGACGCCCCCGAGCGGGTGAACCAGCCGCCGGCGGCCCGTTTCCGCTGGCTGCACCGCGGCTCGTAGATCGACTGAGAGAGGAGACAACCATGCCCGCAGGACGCTCCCCCGGGAGCAGTGTGAAGAAGCCGAAGATGTACGAGGACCTTCGCGACGAGGGCGCCTCCAAGGAGAAGGCCGCCCGGATCTCCAACGCCGCCGCAAACCGGGGCGCGTCCTCGGTCGCCAAGAAGGGCGGGGAGGCCGGCTCGTACGACGACTGGTCGGTCGACGACCTACGCAAGCGTGCCAAGGAGCTGGGCATCAGCGGCTACTCGGGGAAGAAGAAGTCGGAGCTGATCACGATGCTCCGCAACCACTGAGCAGGCGGCGGCCACTTCGACTGGCATAGCGGCCTCGGCCCGAGAATCGGCACGCTCGCGGGCGGCGCTGGGCCGGCCGGTCAGGGCGGTGATGCCCGTCGAAGTGACCGCCGACAGCCGTATCAACTGCAGTGCCCCCGGCAGGATTCGAACCTGCGACGCACGGTTTAGGAAACCGACGCTCTATCCCCTGAGCTACGAGGGCGCTCCGGCAAGTTTGGCAGCCCGGGGCGGCCGAGCGGAAACCGGGGACTTGCTGAACGGGCCCTGAGAAGTCGCCGGTCGGGTTTGGGGATGGCCATCCCGACCCGTCACAATCGTCGTCATGCCCTACGCCGACCTGCCCGACGAGCAGAGCACGGCGACCCCGGTTCGCGGTACGCGAGTGGCTGGCTCGGACGACGAAGGTCGAGCCGCGAACGTCACGGTGCGTGCACCTCGCGGCAGGCGTCGTCGCAGCGCCAAGCGCCGACGGACCGTGCTTCGCGGAGTCGTGATCGCCCTGGTCTCACTCGTCATGATCATCGGCCTGGGCGGCGTGTACCTCTACCGCCACCTCAACGCCAACCTCACCGTCCTGAACGCCGACAGTCAGATCCTGGCGAAGAGGCCGGCCCGGACCTTCCCGGAAGGCCCGCACGAGCCGGTCAACATCCTGGTGATGGGCGAGGACAGCCGCGACTGCGCCGGCTGCAACATCGACGGGCTGACGAATCAGGGCGCGCGCTCGGACACCACGATCCTGGTCCACCTCTCGGCGGACCGGAAGCACGCCTACGGCATCAGCATCCCGCGCGACTCGATGGTGACGCGGCCGGAGTGCAAGACACCCGGAGGCGGCGTCTCGCCCGCCGCGACCAACCAGATGTGGAACGCGGCCTTCGCCATCGGAGGTCCTGCATGCACGATCGCCCAGGTCGAGCAGACCACCGGCATCCGCATCGACCACTTCGTCGTGGTCAACTTCGAGAGCTTCAAGGGCATGGTGGACGCGATCGGCGGCGTCACCGTCTGTCTCCCGCAGCCGGTCAAGGACCCGCTCGCCCAGCTCAACCTGCCGGCGGGGACGCAGGTGCTGACGGGCAGCGATGCGCTCGGCTATGTTCGTGAGCGGCATGCGATCGGCGACGGCTCGGACCTCGGCCGAGTCCAGCGCCAGCAGGTCTTCATCAGCGCGATGATCAAGCAGGTGATGAGTGCCGGCACGCTGACCAATCCGGTGAGCCTGATCGGCTTCCTCGACGCCGCCACCAAGGGGCTCACGGTCGACCCCGGCCTGGGCGACGTCAAGAAGCTGGCAGAGCTCGCCTACGGCTTCCGCTCCATCGGTTTGAACAAGATCCAGTTCATCACGGTGCCGTGGGAGTACGACCCGTCCGATCCCAACCGCGTCGTGTGGACCTCTCAGGCCAACGACGTCTGGACGGCGCTGAAGAAGGACGAGCCGCTCAGCAAGACGCTCACCGCCACGGCCCTCAACGCCGACGACGCCCCCGGTGGCAAGGCCAACTCGGGCGCCAAGTCGGGCGCCAAGTCGGGCGGCGCGTCGGGCGGCGGCGGCACTGCGGGCTCGACCGGTGCCACCAAGGCCCCGAAGGACCTGTCGGCGCAGAAGAAGCAGCAGATGTCCCAGGCGGGTCTGTGCACCTGAGCGGCGCGATCGGGCTCTCGCCCCGTGTCACCATGGACGCATGAGCACGCCAGAGCCCGAGTGGAAGCGCAAGGCGCGCCTCGCGCGGATCTTCGGCGACGCGCTCCCCGAGACGACTCGCGACGAGCGCGACCAGGACGACCGAGGGAGCGAGGAGCAGGCCGCCGAGGCGTGGCTGAAGGCGCAGGTGCCTCCTCACCACGGCCAGTGAACGATCCGCGACAGGCGCGGCGATGCGGGGAGCGACGGGCTGGTCGCTCCCCGCGCCGCGTGCAGCTCAGCGGCGCTCGGTGGCGAGCAGGTCGCGGATCTGGGTGAGCAGGTCCTCGGTGGTCGCGCCCGGCTCGGGGTCGGGGAAGTAGCGCTCCTTGGCGCGGGTGTAGGGGACCACCACGAAGTAGTAGACCACCGCGCCGATGATCACGAACGTCACGATGGCGGTGATGAACGCGCCGACGCGAAGACCGTCCGGGGTCCAGCCGTTGGCGTTGAGGTGGGCGCCGCCAGCCTTGGCGACAAGGTCCATGATGATGTTCACGAACGCCCCGACGACCGCGGCGAACGCAGTGCCCATGACGAACGCGACCGCGACCGGCACCAGGCCACCGCCGAGAATGAATTTTCTGAAACCGTCCATCGTGTGTCTGTCTCCTGAGGGTGTGAGGTAAGGGAGATCTGGCGAAGAACGGCCCCGACACTAGTCGTCGTAGGCGAAGCTGAGGAAGCCTCGCACCGACGCCGACGTGACTGTCGCGACCAGATCCTCGGGGATCCCGACGACGACTAAACGGCCGGCGAGGCGGTTCATGACGCCGTTCTGGGCGTCTTCTACGGGCGGCACGGCCAACACGATCACGCGGTCCGCGACGCTGGTGGTGCGGCCGGACGCCGGGTCGGTCGTGAGCAGGTGGAGCCGATCGCCGACGTGGAGCAGCGCCACCATGGCGCCGTCGCTGAGCCGGACGGGCATCGCGACCACACCCGGCTGCATCGCCGACAGCGCCGGCCCGACGAGCCGTACGTCGGTGACCGGCTCGCCGCGTCGGATCGGGCCGGCGAGCACCGTGCCGAGGGCCGGCGTCGTGACGCCGTCGGGGACCGCACCGGGCGGCAGGTCGGCGACGGCGAGGTCTCCCGGACCGATCACGGCACCGGCCGCCAGGTCATGGGCGGCGACCGGCACGGGCGAGGTCACCGGCGGCGAGGGACGCAACGTGCTCAGGGCGCCGACGGCGGCGACGGCGGTCAGCACGAAGGCGAGCAGCCGACGGTGCCGCAGCACCGTACGTCGTACCCGCGCACGGAGGGAGTCGAGACGAGAGAACACGCCGCGAGGCTAGGGCGGGCTGCGGCGCTACCGCCGGGGCGCGCTGAGGCTCTGTGGAGAAGTCCGCGCGAGCCGCGATTGTGGACCGAGGGTGGCCCCGGTCGAGCCGGGTCGGCGCCGCGCGTCAGTTGGAGGAGCTGCTCGACGAGCTGGTGGCGGTCGACGAGCTCGAGCTTCCGGACGCGCTCGAGGAGGCGCCCGACGGGGCCGTCGCCACCGAGGAGCTCGAGCTGCCCGAGGAGCTCGAGGAACTCGTCGAGCTCTTGCGGCTGTCGGTGCGATAGAAGCCCGAGCCCTTGAAGACCACGCCGGCCGCGCTGAAGACCTTGCGCAGCTTGCCCTGGCACTGCGGGCACACGGTGAGGGAGGCATCCGAGAAGCTCTGGACCTGATCGAAGGCGTGACCGCACTCGGTGCAGGCGTACTGATAGGTGGGCACGTGTCTCCTTCGGTCTCGACAGGCTCGGCCGGATGAAGGGCCGAGCTCGACGAACGTTGGCACTCCATCGAGGCGAGTGCGAATCTTAGCAACGCTCACCGCAAGCGCGTGATTCCTGATGGGGTCGCGACCGCCGTGACCGGTCGGTCGTGTGGCTCGACCGGCACTCTCAGGCCGACCTCGGCGTCGTAGAGGAGTACGCAGGTGAAGGTGCCCACGGGCACGCGGCCCAGGGCCCGGTCGTAGGAGCCGCCGCCCCGTCCCATCCGGTATCCCTCGGCGTCGACCGCGAGGCCTGGCACCAACACCACGTCGGCCAGGGCGATTGCGTCGCGGCCCAGTGGGGTACCGCTGGGCTCCAGCAGGCCCCGCCGCACGGGCAGCAGGTCGCCGTCGTACGCCGCCCACTCCAGATCGTCGTCGGGCAGCAGGCACGGGAGGATGACCCGCTTTCCCGCATCGTGCAGGGCTTCGAGCAAGGGGCCCGTTCCGGGCTCGGTGCCCACCGAGACGTAGGAGGCGACCGTGGCCGCACGCCGTACGTCGTCGGTGGCGAGGAGATGGCCCGCGAGGGCACGCGCCGCGTCGCCGATCTCGGCGACGGAGAGCCGGTTGCGCGCAGTCATGACCTGGTCGCGCAGGGCCACCTTCGCCGGTGCGGGCCGGTGGGTGGCCCCGTCGTCCCACGAAGGAGGATTTTGTGGATCAGGCACCCGACCAGCCTACGATCACCCGTATGGGTAGTCCCGGATTGACCAAGGCCATCGCGAAGATGCGCGACGCCGGTGTGGACGAGGTGGCTGTACAGACGTTCGCCCACTACTACCGGCAGCTGGAGCGCGGCGAGACCGGGATGATCCCGGAGTCGGCCATCGAGCCCGTCGACATCCCGTCCCTGGACGAGGTCGAGGTCTCGGCCGAGGCCGCCGCCGACGCGATCAACGCCACCGCCGTGATCAAGCTCAACGGCGGCCTGGGCACCTCCATGGGCATGGACCGTGCCAAGTCGCTGCTCTGCGTGCGCGGTGGGCTCTCCTTCCTCGACGTCATCGCCCGCCAGATCCTGCATCTGCGCTCGCAGTACGACGCCCGGCTGCCCCTCATCTTCATGAACTCCTTCCGCACCTCGGCCGACACCCTGGCCGCGGTGGCCCGCTACGAGGACCTGCCGGTCGAGGGCCTGCCACTGGAGTTCCGGCAGAACATGGAGCCGCGACTCCTCGTCGAGGACCTCTCGCCCGTGAGCTGGCCGAAGGACCCCGACCTGGAGTGGTGCCCGCCGGGTCACGGCGACATCTACACGGCGCTGCGCGGCACCGGTCTGCTCGACGAGCTGATCGAGCAGGGCTACTCCTACGTGTTCGTCTCCAACTCCGACAACCTCGGCGCCGTCCCCGACCCCCGGCTGGCCGGCTGGTTCGCCGAGAGCGGGGCGCCGTTCGCGATCGAGGCCGTGCGCCGTACCCCGTCGGACCGCAAGGGCGGCCACTTCGCCGTGCGCAAGACCGACGGTCGGATCGTGCTGCGCGAGACGGCGCAGACGCTGCCCGAGGACCAGAAGGCGCTCCAGGACCTCTCCCGGCACAAGTACTGCTCGACGAACAACATCTGGTTCGACCTCCGCGCGATGCGCGAGGCCCTCGACGCCCGCCAGGGCATCCTCGGGCTGCCGCTGATCCGCAACGAGAAGACCGCTGACCCGGCCGACTCCTCCAGCCCGAAGGTGGTCCAGATCGAGACCGCCATGGGTGCGGCCATCGAGGTCTTCGAGGGCGCGCAGCTGATCGAGGTGGGTCGCGACCGCTTCGTGCCGGTCAAGACGACCAACGACCTGCTGGTGCTGCGCTCGGACGTCTACGAGATCGGCGCCGACTTCGTGCTCGACCAGACCGCGGCCGAGGTGCCCTTCATCGATCTCGACGGCGACCACTACAAGTACGTCGCCGAGTTCGACAAGCGCTTCCCGGACGGGGCGCCTTCGATGCGCAAGGCGAGCTCGCTGCGCATCACCGGCGACTGGACCTTCGGTCACGGCGTGCAGATCATCGGCGACGTCACGCTGCGCGGCGAGGGCGCGGAGCATCTGCCCGCCGACGCCGTACTCTCGGGCGAGGAGATCGTCCGGGGCTGAGCGCTCGGCCTTCCGCATGCCGTGCGGCCGGACGGCGAGGCAGTCAGTAAGGTCGGCGTCATGCCCGATGTGATCAGCCCCGACGAGTACCGCCAGCGGATCTTCGCGGCGATCGAGCCGATGCGGGCCCACCAGCAGCCGCTGATGGAGTGCCTTGGTCTCGCTGCCGCCGAGGACGTCCACGCCGCGGTCGCGCTGCCGTCGTTCGACAACTCCGCGATGGACGGGTACGCCGTACGGGCGGAGGACGTCGCGACGGCGAGCGGCGAGACGCCCGTGCATCTGCCGGTGGTCGGCGAGATCGGCGCCGGGCAGGCACACCTGCTGGCCCTGCCCCCCGGTGCGGCGGCCAAGATCATGACCGGCGCGCCGCTGCCGTCGGGCGCCGACTCGGTGGTGCCGTACGAGTGGACCGACCGCGGCGTCGCCCAGGTGACGATCGAGCAGGCGCCCGAGCGCGGCCAGCACGTGCGCTACACCGGGGAGGACGTCTCCCCGGGCGACCTGGTGATCTCCTCCGGCAGCCTCCTCGGGCCGCGTCAGATCGGCCTGCTGGCCTCGGTCGGGCGCTCGCACGTGGCGGCCCGGCCCCGCCCGCGGGTGGTGGTGATCTCGACCGGAGCCGAGCTGCGTGAGCCCGGCCAGTCGCTGGGACACGACTCGATCTACGACGCCAACTCCTTCATGCTCGCCGCGGCAGCTCGGCAGGCCGGGGCGGTGGCCTACCGCGTCGGCATCGTGCCCGACTCGCCCAGCGCGTTCCTGGCCGCGCTGGACGACCAGCTCGTGCGCGCCGACCTGGTGGTGACCTCGGGCGGCGTCTCGGCCGGCGACTACGACGTGGTCAAGGAGGCGCTCGCGCCGCAGGGCGTCTGGTTCGGCCCGGTCGCGATGCAGCCCGGGAAGCCGCAGGGGTTCGGGCTGGTCGGCGATGACCGGGTCCCGATCCTGGCGTTGCCGGGCAACTCCGTGTCGTCGTTCATCAGCTTCGAGCAGTTCGTGCTGCCGGCGATCCGTCGGCTGATGGGCCTGACTCCCGAGTGCCGTCCCGCGCGCAGTGCGCGGCTGACCCACGACGTCGCCTCCCCCGACGGCCGGCGCCAGTTCCTCCGCGGGTACGTCGACGGCGGTTCCGTCACCCCGGTCGGCGGTCCCGGGTCGCACCTGATAGGCGGGCTGGCCGAGGCCAACTGCCTGGTGGTGGTGCCCGAGGAGACGACCGAGCTCAAGGCCGGTGCGCCGGTCGACGTACTCGTCCTGGATGCGAGCTTCTGATGGCTGCGGGGGAGCGGCTCACGCACGTCGACGAGTCCGGCGCGGCGCGGATGGTCGACGTCTCGGACAAGGACGTCACACACCGGGTGGCGACCGCCAGCGGCCGGGTGCTGGTCTCGGCGGAGGTCGTCGCGCTGCTGCGCGGCCAGGGCGTGCCGAAGGGCGACGCGCTCGCGGTCGCCCGCGTCGCCGGCATCATGGGTGCCAAGCGGACGCCCGAGCTGATTCCACTGTGCCACCCGCTCGCGATCTCCGGGGTCAGGCTCGATCTGGCCGTGGCCGACGACGCCGTCGAGATCACGGCGACCGTGAAGACCACCGACCGCACCGGCGTCGAGATGGAAGCGCTTACGGCCGTCTCCGTGGCGGCGCTGACCGTCGTCGACATGGTCAAGGCCGTTGACAAGGGTGCCGTGATCACCGACATCCGCGTCGAGGAGAAGTCCGGCGGCAAGAGCGGCGAGTGGCACCGAGGACAGGCGCGATGAGCGGCGGCCTGCGCGCGCACGTCGTCGTGGCGTCCAATCGCGCCGCCGCCGGCGTGTACGAGGACACCACTGGACCGATCCTGCTGGACTTCCTCGACGAGCTCGGCTTCGTGGTCGGGTCGCCCTCGGTGGTGCCGGACGGCGAGACGGTCGGCGAGGCGATCGCCGCGGCCGCCGCGGCCGGTGCCCGGGTCGTGCTCACCACCGGCGGCACCGGGCTGACGCCGACCGATCGCACTCCGGAGGTCACGCGACCGCTGCTTGAGCGCGAGATCCCCGGAATCGCCAAGGCGTTGCGCGCCGCCGGCATCGCGAAGGGCGTCCCTTCGGCGATGCTCTCGCGTGGCCTGGCGGGGCTGATCGGCGACTGTCTGGTCGTCAATCTGCCGGGTTCGGCCGGGGGTGTCCGCGACGCGATCGAGGTGCTGCGGCCCGTGATCGAGCACGCGGTCGAGCAGGCGCGCGGGAGCGACCACTGATGAGCCTGCCGCCCCGTGGTTGGCCGGCGGTGCTGACCCACGACGAGATCAGGGTCCGCCCGCTCGCGCGCGCCGACCACACGGCCTGGGCAGAGGCGCGGCGCCGCTCGGCCGCCTGGCTGCACCCGTGGGATGCCACCATCCCGCCCGGCGGCGCCGCACGGCCGCAGACGTTCCCCGCCGTCGTCCGCCGTCTGCGCCACGCCGCGCGGCAGGGGCTGTCGATGCCGTTCGCCATCGACGTCGATGACCGATTCGCCGGGCAGGTCACGGTGAACAACATCGTGCGTGGATCCGCGCAGTTCGCCTCTGTCGGGTACTGGATCGATCGTGAGTACGCCGGCCGGGGCGTGATGCCGCGCGCGGTCGCCCTGGTCATCGACCACTGCCTCACCGAGGCGGGGCTGCACCGCGTCGAGATCTGCATCCGGCCCGAGAACTCCAACTCGCTGAGGGTCGTGGAGAAGCTCGGGATCCGCGAGATCGGCTACGCGCCGTACTTCCTGCACATCGACGGCGCGTGGCGCGACCACCGGATCTTCGCCGTCACCACCGAGGAGTTGCCCGAAGGCGGCCTGATCGGCCGGGTCACGCGCGACTGAACCGACACCATCGGTCCCAGAAGTCACACCGGTCATTTGCGACACACCCGTAGACATGCGCGGTGTCCTGCGCTAGCGCTCCTAACCTTCAGATGTGGACCCGAGCGCTCTGATCTTCGTCGCCCTCGCCGTGGCATGGGCCGTGTATCTCATCCCGAAGGCGCTGGAGCACCACGAGGCGGGCGAGCGAAGCCGCAGCATCTCGAGCTTCTCCCACCGGCTGCGGGTGCTCGGCCGGCGCGACGCGGTCAGCCGGCGCAGCACCGCGCTGATGACTGACGCGTCCGCGACCTCCGGCACGTACGCCCCCCCGACCGCGGCTCAGCGGTCGTCTGCCCCCGAACCGCGTCGCAGCCCCCGTCCCGAGCCCCATCGCGGCGCGGCCGCGAGTGCGACGAGGCGCCGACGCAACGTCTTCGTCGTGATCCTGGTCGCGCTCGTCGGGACCGTCGCCGCCGCCGTCACTCACTACGTCAGCATGATGGCGATCGCCGCCCCGGTCGCGGTGCTCGTGGCATGGCTCGCCGCCTGTCGCCTGATGGTGCGCAAGGAGCGGGCGGTGCCGGTACGCCGCGCGCCGGTCGCCCCCGCGTCGAGGCACGTCGTCCACACGGAGCAGCCCGTCGAGGAGCAGGCTCCGGCCGACGCGGAGGGCTCTGCCGAGGTCGATGGCGATTCTGCTGCCGACGTGGCCGACTCCGGTGTCGGGCGTTGGGACCCCGTGGACGTGCCGCTGCCGACGTACGTCAGCAAGCCGGCCGCGGCCCGTCGTACGGTGCGGACGATCGACCTGGACGGCACCGGCGTGTGGAGCTCGGGCCGCAACGAGGCCGACAGCGCGCTGGCCCGCGAGGCCGACGCATCGCGCCAGAGCGACTCCGTGGAGCGCGCCGATCGCAAGACCGGGTCCTGATTTCTGATCCGTACGCGGGCAGTGCTAACGTTTCCGAGCACTTGGGGCTGTGGCGCAGTTGGTAGCGCGTCTCGTTCGCAATGAGAAGGCCAGGGGTTCGAATCCCCTCAGCTCCACCAAGTTTTCGCAGGTAGCGCACTCTGCCGTTTGGCAATGAGAAGGCCAGGGGTTCGAATCCCCTCAGCTCCACCAAGTCAAAACCCCGTCTGACCAGCCGGAACACGGCAGGCCAGACGGGTTTTCGTCATGGGACTGCTGCCCATGTGTGGAGGGCTGAGGTCGATATTTGACCTCAGCCCTCCACACATCGGTCCGGATGCAGCCCCCTGTTCGTGAGGCGCCACGAACACCCGGTCACCGAGTTTGCCCAGGATCGCCGCACGCGCCCCGGTCAGCCGGGTCTGGGATTGGGAACCTCGAGTCGCCACGCGTGGTAGACCACTTAGCCGCCCCCACTGCCCACGTCGGCACCCCGCACCCGGCTGGCTCACGGCTCCCGAGAGGAGATCGTCGAGACGGCGTTGCGCCAGGGCGGTCTATGGAATGAGGTCAAAAACCGCCTCCACCAGTCGGGCGGCCCTCTCCGGCGGTCAGCAGCAGCGGCTGCGCATCGCCCGATCGTGATCGTCACCCACCGCCCGCAGCAGGTGCGACAGGTGTCCGACCGAGGCGCGTTCTTCCTTGCCGAGGCAGGCACTCCCGGTGAGGTCGTCTACGTGCTAGCCAGCCGAGTTCTCGGCCAGCAGCGAGGTACGGGGCAGAGCTCGACGCGGGTCGGCGCCGCTGGCGTTCAGTGCCACCCCGAGAGCGTCGAGGCGATCACGTCGATGGATGGTTCGCGGCGGGCGACAGCCATGACGAGGTGGTAGGCGGGGTCGTCCGGGGCGTCGAGGTCGAGGTCGTTGAGGCCGTAGAAGACGACGACGGCGAGCCAGCCCAGGCGCTTGTTGCCGTCGACGAGGGCGTGATTGCCGACCAGCGAGTCGAGCAGTGCGGCGGCCTTGTCGTCGAGATCGGGATAGGCCTCCTGGCCGTAGAGGACCGCGCCCGGACGGTGGGCCGCCGAGTCGAGGAGTCCGACGTCGCGCACTGGCCCGACACCCAGGTCTGCCACAAGCGCGAGTAGATCCTCCAGGCTCAACAGGATGGTCAACGGCCCAGGCGGTCGAGCACGTCGGCGTAGCGCCGGCGCGCCCGTGCTGAGAGGTCGGCCACCGCCGCCTCATGTCCGCGTCGCGCGGCAGCCTCACGGATCGCACGCAGGGTTGCCTCGTGTCGACTGACTCCCTCGGCTTCAGCGAGAGAGGCGAGGAGTCGCTCATCTTCCGGCGTGAGCCGCAATGTCATGGCCATGAGCCCGATGGTATCAAAGTGGTATCAAACCGTTCGGTCCATGGACGGATTGGGATCGCTTTGACTATCGCGCGGCACCGGGACCTGGGACGGCAAGTACCGGCCCGAAGTGGGCTAGAGCGGCGCGGCGGGTGCGCACCTTTCCGTGGCTTGCTCCGCAATCGTCTGCCACGCTCCGAAGGTGAGGCGTCACGGAGATCTCCCAGGCGGCGTCCTGGCAGCAGGTGTGGCGGCAGCTGTGCTGTGCGTTGTCGCCGGCTGCGGCTCAGCTGCACGAGTCACGACGACGGCGGTGAGCGGCGGCGCGATTGCTTCACCGAGTTCGGGCGCCATTGCGACAAGCCCCGCGACCGGGCCCAGCCCGTCGCCCCTGCCGAGCCCGTCAAGGAAGACGATCCTGTCGAGCACCGCTCCGTCCCCGACGACCGAACCGACGAACACGTACGCCTCGACTGGCGGGCTGATCGACCTCCAAGGCCCGTGGACAACCTTTCCCGATCGCCGCGGCGACGCGAGCCCGGCGATCGACATCACCGCGGTCAGCCTCGCCAACGTCGGAAAGTACGCAACGACGCGGTTCGAGATCGCCCACCTCAACTGGACCGGCTCCTTCCACGTCTTCCTCTCCCGCGGCGACGATGAAGAGGGATACATGTTCGTCAACCTGATCGCCCACCCCGACCACACCATCACGGTCCAGACAGGCGGCGGCTCCCGCAGCACGGACTACTTCCCGGTCAAGTGTCCCGGCATTGCCACCCGATACGACGTGACGCTGGAAGAGGTGCTCCTGCAGGTGCCGTGGTCTTGCATTCCCCCGAAGGAGGAATCGACCGTCCAGTTCGGCCCCGGGACGAACATGTCCGGATGGGTGCGGGGAGCCGACGACGAGGTCAACACCCACTCCGGCCTCCAGGCCGAGGCGCTGATCCCGCGCACGCCGTAGCCGGCCGACCGGGCCCACACTCCTCGGTCCGGGCGGGGCGTACTGCCACGGCAATGCGACATCAAGCTGGCGGCGCAGGGTATCGCGGAGTTAAGCGAGCTCTGCAGGTTCATCACGGTAGGTGGGTGGACCCGTACTTCTCCGGGTGTGTACGCCGTGAGAAGCGCGGCTCGACCTCCCTATCGTGATGAACCTGCAGCGCAACCGGATCTGCCGCCGGATCTGCCGCCGTCGCACTCCGCTCGTGGGCCGGCGCCAAGCGCCTGGGATCGCGCGGCTCGCTTGCCGGCCAGAGAGCGGGCTTGGCCCGATAGGAATATCGTCGTCCTGGCAAGGCGTGGTGACCGGCGGCGTGCTCGTCCCGGCCGTGGTGCTCGACAACCGCAATACGACCTGGAGGACGACATGGCACTGCTCGAAGACCGCGCATGGGAGGGCAAGGTCTGGACCGGTTCTTGGACCGATGCCTCCGGCGGGACCTACAGCGCGACGGAGCCGGCGACGGGAGAGTCGCTGGGTCAGGTTGGCGCGGCGACGCCGAAGGATGTCACGGCGGCGGCCGCGCGAGCAGTGGAGGCGCAGCGCGCATGGGCGGCGGCGCCGTTCGAGGATCGGGCGCGGGTGCTGCGCCGCGCCGGCGAGATCCTGGAGGCCAACACCGAGGAGATCAAGGCCTGGCTGGCCAGGGAGTCCGGGGCCATCCAACCGTTCGGTGACTTCCAGGTGCATACCTCGGCGGCCGAGTGCTACGAGGCGGCGGCGTTGCCGTCCCACCCGTACGGCGAGCTGCTGCGCAGCGGCGCGCCGCGACTGTCCTTCGCCCGCCGCGTGCCCGTCGGCGTCGTCGGCGTCATCGCGCCGTTCAACGTGCCGACGATCCTCGCCATCCGGGCGGTAGCGCCGGCGCTGGCGCTGGGCAACGCAGTGATCCTCAAGCCGGATCCGCGCACCGCCATCTCGGGTGGAGCGACGTTCGCCCGCGTGTTCGAGGAGGCCGGCCTGCCGGCCGGTGTGCTGCAGGTGCTGCCGGGTGGTGCCGACGTCGGCGAGGCGCTCGTGGTGGAGCCCGCCGTCCGGGTGATCGCATTCACCGGTTCGACCCGTGCCGGCCGGTCGGTCGGCGCTCTGGCCGGCCAGCACCTGAAGCGAGCGCACCTGGAGCTCGGCGGCAATTCCGCGCTGATCGTGCTGCCTGACGTCGATGTCGCGGCAGCGGCGTCGGTGGGCGCGTTCGGCACGTTCTCCCACCAGGGCCAGATCTGCATGGCCACCTCCCGACACCTCGTGCATCGAGACATCGTCGAGGAGTACACGGCGCTGCTCACCCAGAAGGTCGAGAAGTTGCCGGTCGGCGACCCCTTCCGCGAGCAGGTAGCCATGGGGCCGCTGATCGACGCCGGGCAGCGCGACCGCGTCCACGGCCTGGTGACCGCGTCGGTGGACGCCGGCGCAAACGTGCACACGGGCGGGACGTTCGAGGGCCTGTTCTACCGGCCCACCGTGCTCGGCGACGTGCCGCTCGATGCCCCTGCCTATCGCGAGGAGATCTTCGGCCCGGTCGCTCCGGTGACCCCGTTCTCTTCCCTCGAGGAGGTGGTCGAGCTCGCCCGGGACACCGAGTACGGGCTCAGCCTTGGCATTCTCACCCGCGACGTCTACCGCGGGCTCGACCTTGCCGCACAGATCCCGTCCGGGCTGGTCCACATCAACGACCAGACGGTCAACGACGAGGCCGTCGCCCCATTCGGCGGCGTAGGTGCGTCGGGCACCGGTTCCCGACACGGCGGACCCCAGGCCAACATCGAGGCCTTCACCGAGACCCAATGGGTGACCCTCCGCGGCGACCTGCCCGCCTACCCCTTCTGATCGGCGGATCAGCATGATCACGGGTCTCGACCATGTGCAGGTCGCTATTCCGGTCGGCGGCGAGCCGGACGCACGCGAGTATTACGGCACCGTGCTGGGAATGGAGGAGATCCCGAAGCCGCCGGCCCTCGCCCAGCGCGGAGGCTGCTGGTTCGCCTCCGGCGACGCCGTCCTCCACCTCGGCGTCGAGGAACCGTTCGCGCCCGCCAAGAAGGCCCACCCGGCGTTCCTGGTCAGCGACCTCGACGCCCTGGCAGCGGCCCTCGAGAAAGACGGAGCCAGCATCACGCGCTCCGACGGCGAGCTGCCGGGAATCCGCCGCTTCCATACCTTCGATCCGTTCGGCAATCGCATCGAGTTCCAGCAGGCGTAGGTCCGGTGCCGCTGAGGCACGCGTCGCGACGTCGACGACGAAGTCGGACCGCCGACGATCGATAGTTGTTGCGCTTTCGTGGGATCCCATGGCGTCGGAAGTGGCGAAGGATGGCCGCTGCCTCACCGCTCGGGAGGCCCTGAGAGAGGAAGTGCGAGATGAGGATGAAGAACAAGCGGATCGTTGCTGCGACGGTTGTTGGGCTGGGGACCGCGTTGGGCTCTGCGGTCGTCGCCGCGGGCCCAGCGGCCGCAATATCCGGGCCGACAGCGTGTAACGACATCGTCAACCCCGGTCGTGTGCAGTTCTTCGGCGCCGTCAACTGCTACAAGTACAACGTGCTCTTCTTTGTGTCGTGGAAGGGTCAGTGGGAGCAGTCGTTCGCGTGCGTCCGGCCGGGCCATACCCTGTGGGAGGACTCGTCGGCTGCGGAGATCGGATTCAACATCGCGCGCATGGACAACTACGCGTGGGGGGTCCCGACGCCGTGTAGCAACCCGACGGTCTGACCGAGCCCTCAGATCCCACCCATCCGTGGCGGGTGGCAGGGAGATTCCGCCGATGTCACCCGCCACGGCGCCCGTCCCGCTTGCGCGGTCGCGCCGTACTCGCACCACTACAGTGCCGGGGTGAGCGTCCCCACTGTCGCGTCCCTGAGCGCGACCCTCGGCCCTCACCTGGCGCCTGCGCCCGGCTTCGAGTTGCCGGAGACAGAGATCAGCGCCGTCCACATCAGCGAGCTCGACGACCCCAACGCCTATCTCAGCGGCGGTGAGCTGCTGCTGACAACGGGCCTGGTCCTGCCAGCCACGGCATCCGGCTGCCAGAGGTACGTCGCACGGCTGATCGAAGCGCGGGTCAGTGCCCTGGCCCTGGGGCTCGGCCCGGTCCACCAGGAGGTGCCCCGCCCGCTGAGCGATGCGTGTCGCAAGACCGGGCTCGCCCTGCTGGTGGTGCCGGCGCCGACCCCCTTCACGACCATCACCCGGGCCTACTGGCGCGGCATCGCGCAGGCCACCGAGCGCCAGCTCGACGATGTCGTCACCGCCCACCGCGCCCTGGTCGACGCCGCCGTGGGTCCGGAGCCGGCCGCGACCATCGTGCGGCGGCTGGCCCGTGTGGTCGACGGCTGGGTCGCGTTGCTCGACCGCGACGGGGCGGTGCGCGATGCCCATCCGTCCGCTCAGGCCGAGGAGATCCAGGCACTGCGCTCCGAGGTGGTTCGTCTCAACGTCGCCGGAGCTCGCTCCGCGGCCTCCTTCGCCGTCGGCGACGATGCCGTGATGGTCCTGCCGCTGGCGGTGGAGGCCCGCGTGGTCGGCTACCTCGCGGCCGGGGTGCCGCGCCGGCTCGACCAAGGACGGCGGCGCGTGGTCATGACGGCGGCCGCGCTGCTGAGCCTGGACGCCGTACGCGAGCTGCGGGGCGACTCGGCTCCGGCGGCGCACCGCCACTGCGTGGCACTCCTTCTCGACGCCGGCATGGCCGACGCCGCACGGCGCCTGGCCGCGGAGACGAGTACGCCGGTACCGGGCGCAGAAGTCTGTCTGCTCGCGCTGCGCGGGCGCGACAGCGACGACCTGCTTCGCCTGGTGCAGCGCTGGTGTCCGACGGCGCTGCCGGTCCGCATCGACGGCGCCACCGCCTGGTGCTCCCTGCCACCCGACCATCCCGATCCTGCGATGCTCGCCGAGTGGATCGCCGCCGCGGACGCCTCGGCCGCCGCCGTACTCACCGAGCCGGTCACGATCGACCGGGTCGCCGCCGTACGTGCCCGTGCGCAGCGTGCCGTGCGGGCCGTGCCCGACGGAACGTTGGCAGGCCCGACCGTCCCCGGCAACGAGATCCGAGCGGCCCTGGACCGCTTCCTGGCGAGTACGCCGGCGGTGCTGGTCGAAGCGGTGGCCGGCTATCTGCGTCATCGGGGCCAGTGGGAGCCGGCCGCCAGGTCGCTGGGTCTGCATCGCAACACCCTGCGCAACCGCGTCGCGCGCGCCGGGCTGGCCCTCGGGCTGGATGTCGATGACCCGGACGTGGCCGCCGAGGTGTGGCTGACGCTGCGTGCGCGGGGCCTGGCGTAGTCCCCGCGTCGTCCGGTCGGCGTCCCCTCCCGTGATCGAGACTGGATGAATCGTCCATTGGAGCCTCGAAATTGTGCAGGACCGCCATACCGGGGATGAGCGTGTACCCCTAGTGTGACGCGCGTCACAAATGAGCCAAGGAGGACGATATGGCCACCGCCACGAACGCGGCGCTCAACAACGAACACAACCGCCTGCATCAGGGCGCGCTCGGCATGGTCGACATCGCCGCGGCGACGATGGCCAACATCGGCCCGGCGATGAGCTTCTTCTTCGGCTTCGGCTTCGTCGCCCTGACCGCCGGTGTCGCCTCGCCGCTCACGCTGGTCGCCGCCGGCATCGCGATCGCGCTGCTCGGCAACACCCTCGCGCAGTTCACTCGCTCGATGCCGTCGACCGGTGGCTTCATCTCGTTCATCGGCAGGACCTTCGGCGGCCGCAGCGCCGTGGCCACCGCGCTGCTGACGGGTGCGGGCTACATCGTCGCGATGTCCTCGGTGATCGCGGTCTCGGGCGGTTTCCTGACCATCACGATCCAGCGCTACTTCCACGTGCACGTGCCGTGGGGGATCCCCATGCTGGTGGTGACCGCGCTCGCGGTCTGGATGATGGTGCGCGGTGTCGCCATCTCGACCAAGCTCGCCGGGCTGTTCTTCGCCTTCGAGATGGTGATGCTGTTCCTGGTCGCGATCGTCGTCATCGCCAAGAACGCCGGCCACCTCTCGCTGGCACCGTTCAACCCGCACAACATCACCGGCGGCATGAGCGGACTCGCCGCCGGCTTCCCGCTGGCCATCTACCTGTTCATCGGCTGGGAGAACTCCGCGGCCCTGGCCGAGGAGACCGACGACCCGCGCCGCAACATCCCTCGGGCGATCTTCTCCTCGGTAGCGATCATGGTGGCCAGCTACCTGGTCTTCGCCTACGCCACCATCTCCGGCTTCGGGTACGACGTGAACAAGCTCGGCGCCTCGGAGATCCCGTTCATCGACGTGGCTCAGGGCACCCTCGGCGTCCTCGCCTTCTTCGCCTATCTCGCCGGCCTCACCTCGACGCTGGGCTGCCTGATCGCGGGCACCAACTCCCAGGCCCGTCTCGTCTTCAGCGCGGGCCGCGAGGGACTCATCCCGCGGTGGATCGGCCGGGTCCACCCGGTTCGCCGTACGCCGGTCAACGCCATCGTCGTCTTCGTCGGCATCGCGCTGGTCACGATCCTGTGCTGGGTGCTGTGGCGCCACCACGAGGGCCTGCCGGCCGACGCGCTGGTCTACTTCGGCGAGGCCTCCACGATGGGCACGATCCTCGTCCTGGTCGTCTACTTCGTTGCCAACCTCGCGCTGCCGGTCTACTACCGCCGTCACCACCCCGAGGAGTTCAGCGTCGTCAAGCACCTGGTGCTTCCGCTGCTCGGAGCCGCGGCGATCGCGGTGCCTCTCTACTACCTGTCCAAACCCGGCCAGGCGGCGCCGTTCAACGCCTATCCCTGGGTTGCCGTGGGTGCGATCGTGGTTGCGGTGATCTACGCGTTCATCCTGGTGGCACGTGACCCCGAGGTCGGCGACCGCGTCGGCTCGATCGTGGCCGACCACTGAGCACGCCCCACACAGAACCGCACACAGAACCTCAGACAGAACCCAGACCGAAGAGGACGTGATCGACATGGACATGCCCGAGCAGCAGCGCAAGCTGGTCACCGAGATCCCGGGGCCCCAGTCGCACAAGCTCCACGCCGAGCGCGAGGCGGCCTTCGCGGCGGGATTCGGCCTCACCCTGCCGATCTTCGTCGACCGGATGGGTGGCGGGATCGTGGTCGATGTCGATGGGAATCATCTGATCGATCTGGCTTCGGGGATTGCGGTGACCAGTGTGGGTGCGTCGCATCCGGAGGTGGTGGCGGCGGTGCAGGCTCAGGTGGAG
>Ga0131853_10003162_pt1 | contig 29514 bp, 29 predicted proteins | sample TergutLab28metaG_FD_92764 | JGI IMG/M metagenome (GOLD analysis project Ga0131853, IMG submission 92764) | Labiotermes labralis P1 segment gut microbial communities from Petit-Saut dam, French Guiana - Lab288 P1 (version 2) (version 2) | ecosystem: Host-associated > Arthropoda: Insects >... | reverse complement strand
TTCTCAATATTAGGCTCGACAACGCTTATATCTCTGATATCGAAATTATTAGCAAAATACATCAGCACTTCCTTTACACTTATAATCGGCTTGCTAAACTCATATGTTGCCGTGTTCAGGGTTTTATCCTGGCTGACCAAGGTGATTCTTTGGTCAAGGTGCCGCTCAAGCGCAGCACCTTCTGTAAACTCCACATTTACATAAAACGTATCGGCAAAGGCATTTTTGAAGTTTTGGAGAGAGCTGTCATACAACAACTGCCCCTTATCTATCATGATTATCCTTTCGCAAATCTGCTCTATGTCCACCATATCATGGGTAGTCAGTATGACCGTTGTGTTTTTCTCATTGTTTAACTCCCGTATAAAAGTTCGTATACGGCTTTTTGCCAGGACATCCAGCCCAATTGTAGGCTCGTCTAAATATAAAATTTCCGGGTCATGCAATAGCGCAATAGCAATTTCCGCCCGCATTTTTTGGCCTAAGCTCAGCTGCCGCACCGGCTTGCGGATAAAATCCCCCATATCAAGCAGCTCGACAAACAATGCCACATTCTTTTTGTAGCTGTCCATATTTATTTTATACATTCTTCTAAACAGGTCAAATGTGTCTTCCATGGGCAAATCCCAGTTAAGCTGAGAGCGCTGCCCGAAAACCACACCGATTTTTAAAGCGTTGCCTTTTCTGTCATGATGGGGAATCTTCCCATCAACATGAATAGTTCCGCTTGTGGGAACCAAAATCCCAGACATCATCTTTATTGTCGTGGACTTTCCGGCCCCGTTTTGCCCGATATATCCAACGACTTCACCTTTGTTTACGGTAAATGATATGTCATTGACCGCATTGACTATTTCAAATTTTCTGACGAATAGAGATTTAACAGTGTTCCAAGCACCTTTGGGGCTTTTATAGACTCTGTATTCCTTGCATACGTTCTTTAATTCAATCATATTTTCCCCTTTTTAACATGATAGCGATCTGAAAGTAAACTGACTCGTTCGCTGATTTTTCATATCGAACTTTTGCCGCCCTACGAGCCTGTACTTTTATAGTGATTTAATCCATGATTCCAAAATTTATAAGCGATAAAAAACACTAATGCCCCCACAATCGGAGTGAGAAACGCAAAAAATGGAGGAAATCCTAAAAAGTCATCTTTATCCAATATAAACTGTGCCGGATAAAAATTAATAAATGCATAAGGAACGATAAATGTAAGCAATATCTGTACGAATCTGTTATAAATCGAAATGGGGTATGTTAAAAAACGTTCCAAATTCCAATAAAATAATCTGGATAGAGCTCGGCTCCTTGTCAGCCAAAATGCCGGAACATTTGTGATAACCACAGCAGCGGCGTGAATCAGCGCACCCCCGACCATCGCAAGTATCAAATATAAAAGTGCAATAGGTGTCAGGGCTATTTGGAGATTTGTAAGGCTGATGACCATGATTACAAAGCAAATTACGTAATTGCTGATATATCCCGCGCTTGTATTGGTACTCAGATAAAAGAAAAACGGATTTACCGGTTTCACAAGAATCGAATCAAAAGTACCGGATTGAATTTGGTCCGATAATTGGTTAAATGGATTGCAGAAGGTATTGGCTACGGCATAGGCCATGACATTGAGTGCGTACAAAAACAAAATCTCGTATGTATTCCAGCCTCCTATGGTCTCAAACCTGTATAGGAGTACATAAATCATGAGAAAACCGCTTCCCCACACGAGAAATTTTGCAAGGGTTCTCATAAAAAAGTCAAACCTGTACTGGGTTTGCTGCAGAAATTCTAATTTTGCCTGTGCTATGTATATCTCAAGAACATGCATAATTAACCCCCTTGTACAAAAACATGCTTCTGAGCCTTGTGCCATAAGACTTTTTCGGCGGCGTATAAAATAGCTATCCACAGCAGCTGCATGAATATAATATTGAGCGCTTCATCCCAGGAGATATGACCCAGGAAAATGGATATGGGTTCAAACACTATCAGTCTATATGGAAGAAAAAAGCCTATCCTAAGCAGCCAGTCCGGGTAAAACCAAAGAGGTATCAAAGAACCGGAGAAAATGGTCATGAGCGAACCCTTCATAAAGCTGAGGTATTGGTCGTTGGTTATCCAAAATACCAGTACGCCCATTGTATAATCCAGCGAATACATAAGCCATATCGCCAGTATCAGTGACAGGAGAAACAGCAGGAATATCGGGAGTGGGGGTAATTGTATTCCCCATACTATGGTCGCGATGATTACAACCGGAATACCCGATGATAGAAGTGTGAAAAAATGCTGGCTTATGTCTTCGGAGACGAGAAATAACTTTAGATTTATTGGGCGCACCAGATCAATAGCTATTGTACCGGATTTTACTTTGCGGCCTAGGACTCTGGCCAGATCCGTCCATGTAAAAAGGCCCACGACAAAGCTGAGGATGGTAAATGTGACCATGTCGCTGAGTGTGATGTTTTGGACGCTTCCTCCGGCGAGTAGCGCGGTCCATATGCTTATCTGGATTAAAATTCGGAGCAGGCTGCCTATGATGCCGAAAACTATTTCTGATCGGAACATGAATTGTTGGAGGAATGTTTTTCTTAGTATGCCGAGATATAGATTCATTTGGGGTCACCTGGGGGTTGTGGGTTATGGCTGGAGGTTGTTTGGAGAGTTATGGGGAAGGTTGTAGGTTTATCATATAAGAAAAAGGGGTGATGGGCAAGGTTTGGTGTTAAATTTGAGGGTGAGTTTGACCGCTTTTGATGTTTTGGGGAAAGGCGATTTGGGTTGCTGATTTAGCGGTTTGGAGTGGGTTTTGGAAGGGGTGAGAGTGGTTTTTTATTTGGTATCGCTGTTGAAGTACTTGTGCCTTTTATATTGTGCTATTTCCGACAAATCCGATTTTAATGAAAATGAAGTTAATAAAAGATAGCTATTAGTTCGTTATCCATTCATCTAACCGTAAGGCAGGGAATTTGCTTGGTTGAGAGCTTGGTTGAAAGCTGTTGAAAAGTATTTACATACTCTAAATTTGTGATATAATAAAAGCAGGTAATCGCCGCAGATGCGGCTCACCTATAACGGTGGTACTATACTAGCCACTCCGCTACTGGTTATAGCAGAGTGGTTTTTTCTTTCAACTGAACCAGAAAATAAAGGTCAGTAACGCAATCAGAAACGTACCGAAAGAAAAAAGTAGTGTAAGAAGTTTATACGAATCTTTCATGCCATCACCTCCCATCTTTTGTAGAAATGGAAGGTGAGCCACATCTGCTTGATTACCTGCTTATCAGGATTATATGGCCATTTTATTTCCGCGTCAAACGTTTTTTTATGGCCTATACTGACGGTATTTTGCGAAGAAAATCTCTGAGGCAAACAATGCTTTAGGGATTTTTTGTTTTGAGATTAGTTGGATATTTCTTGTGTTTTTGATTGTAAGGGTAGTTTTTTTACAACACGATCAAATCTAATGATGCACACATTCAAAAATCTAATTGTGGAGAATTCTAACAAACAATGGTATGATATACCAAAATACGAAAGAGGTGTTGTTTTGTGAAGAGATTTTCCGGGATTCTGTTAGTTTTAGTGATGGTAATCGCATTACTGCCTGTTGTTGCTTGGAGTAATGAAGCTATTTCTGTTACTATCAACGATCGACCGGTGGCATTTGCTGATCAAGGACCGGTCATAGTGGATGGACGCACACTTGTGCCTGTTGCAGGTGTGTTTCAAGCATTAGGTTTTAACACAGAGTGGAATAGTGATATCCGGCAAGTTGCAATAACTCGTACTGGTGATGTGATTATCATTGTTATCGATAACAACACATTTACCACAAATGGTATAACCCATACGCTAGATGTTCCTGCTCAAATAATAGGCGGTAGGACAATGCTTCCTCTTGCGCCTGTATTACAAAGTGTGGGCTATAACGTAGGCTGGAATGCGGGAACAAGAACGGTGCTTGTTTCGACTGCTTTAGTACCTGTACAAGAAGCTGCAATATCAGTAACTGCGCCAACTCCCGCTCCTGTGCCTGAGCGCGTGCCGGAACCGGCATCTCCACCAACCCCTGCACCGGTAGCCGGGGTCGATATGAGTAGAAATGTCTGGTTATCAGCGACAGGCGTTAGATACCATTCCGTCAATAATTGCGGAAATATGAATCCGGCAAGAGCCAGCTCGGTGACGCGGCAAGTGGCGCGAGATAGAGGGCATAGTGCGTGTGCTAGGTGTTGGTGATAGAGGGCTGGTGACGGTCGTTTGTACTTTTTAATTTGTTGTGTATTGAAGTGGAGAATCGTTGTAAAACGATTTGCCTATAGTGTGGCATCAAATTGCGACCACTCTGCTATGATTATTGCAGGGTGGTTTTCTTTTTTTGCTTTCGTTATATTACTGGCTTTGACCGCTTTTGATGTTTTGGGTAAAAGCGATTTAGTTCAGTGTTTTAGCTGTTTAAGGTTGGTTTTCGGAATGGAGAATAGATATTTCTTTTGTTTTGATATGATAGAAGGATACATAGTTTTGCGCTATGAAATTTAGGGAAATCTGATTTATGTCGAAACAAGGTGATTAAAATGGCTTAAAAATGGATTTTTATAACAGTTTATCGAATTTTCGTGAATAAAGCTTTTGCTGAATGTTTACCATGAAATCAAACAATTAGCCGTTCGCATCTTCGATCTTTATATTGAGTTTGTTGGTAGCTTTGTTTTATCGGAGTTGGTATAATTATGGCTATAATGTGACAGATCAAAAAGCGAGGTTTAACTTTCAATGAATACTTTCTCATCTATAAGCTTCAAAGGCTATAAAAGTTTTCACAATGAGACTTTTGCACTCGTGGACAACATTGGAAATATAAATGTGATAATTGGCAAAAACAATAGTGGAAAGTCAAGCATCCTTGATGTAATTGAGTGCTGCATGAGCAGTCTATCCCAAAATAGGCCCAAGATTAGCATAAGTCAATTAGACGCTCATATTAAGGTGGATAGATCCACTATAGATAGTTGCTTCAGCGCAAACACTTCGGGCGGAGTTATTCAAGGAAATCACAATGATTATGGTGCGCAGTTTGTTGATGAAATTTTGCGAGTGTCGGTTTGTACCAATTCGCAAGTGAACTGGTCAGTGTCAGAAAACGATAACGATTTTATTGTTCCTCCAGTCAGATCTAAGTGGAATAAATATATAGAAAATTTCGTTAGAATGCAACCTGCATATGTATTTAAGAGACTTTCAGCCGAGCGTAATATTTTGCCAGAAAAATCAGCAGCAGAATTGGAATTATCGGATGATGGCCTTGGAGCAACAAATATTATTAACAGCTATATAAACTTGGTATCGTTGGACGAGAAGCAAATTGAAGATAAGCTTTTGCAGGCGCTAAATAGAATAATGCATCCAGATGCAGAATTTCAAAGAATTCAAACTCAAATTGTAAGTGGTGGGAATAGGGGCAAAGACGAAGATACTTGGGAAGTATTTCTGCAAGAAAAGAATACGGGTCGTTTTCCGTTATCTCAGTCTGGCAGCGGATTAAAAACGATCATTCTTGTACTGCTTAACTTACTTGTTATTCCAAAGTTAAAAAGTAATAATATCATATTTGCATTTGAGGAGTTGGAAAACAATCTACATCCAGCACTTCAAAGGCGTATTTTTGATTATATATATGACTATGCCTTGAAGAAAGACGTGTGTATTTTTCTAACGACGCATTCACATGTAGCTATTAATGCTTTTTTCAATAAGGAAAAGGCTCAAATTTATCACGTAACAAAAAAAGACAATAAATCAACGGTTCAAAGGATTAGTAGCCATTTAGATAAGGCGGGGATATTGGATGATTTAGATATAAAGGCAAGTGATCTACTACAATCAAACGGTATAATTTGGGTCGAAGGCCCTTCCGACAGAATTTATATCAAGAGGTGGCTTGAGATATTTGGTGATAACAAATTTGAGGAGGGAAAGCATTATCAATTTTTGTATTACGGTGGCAAAATTCTTTCTCACTTTTCTTCTGATATGACTTGCGAAGAGCAGGATAAATACATCAATATATTAACTACCAACAGGAATGCTGCCATTGTCATTGATAGTGACCGAAAATATCCCAATGGTAGGCTAAGAGATACTAAGATACGTATAAGAAATGAATTTGCAGAAAACAAGATGCATTGCTGGATTACGAAAGGTAAGGAGATTGAAAATTATCTGTCTTCCAATGTAATTTACAAGGCATTTGGAAAAGCAACGACGCCCTGTACTTCTTATGAATCGTTTTCCGATTACGTTCGCACAAATTTTAATATAACGAGTAATAGCAAAGTGGAGCTTGCAAGCAAAATGATAAAGCATATAGGTAATAGCAATGTAGAAGTTTTAGACATAAAAAAGCAAATGCTAACATTAATTAAATCAATTGAAAAGTGGAATCAAGGCATAATTAGCGGCATTATCCACTAACATGTGTTACTGTTAGTCTTCAAAGAGAACACAATAGAAAGCATATACGCCTATAATTGCGTATTAGCACTCACTAACGAACAAAAAATAATTACACCAGCTAAGGAGCAATCCCATGGATTTTATTTTAATGTTTCTAATCCATCGCAAAAATTACATAATAATTATATTTACCGCAATTATTGTGCTTTCTATCGTAATAGTCTTCTATGAAACCCAGCGGCGAAATATGATACGCATAAACAATGAAATAATAGACCTTCATCATAATGAAGTGTATATGCTCAACCACACAATATCCATAAAGGATACAGATATTGCAGAAATGACCGATCAAAATAACATACTACATACCAAACTAACCTACGCAAATTCCAACCACCAAATCCTGGAATATGAGTTTGAGACTTTGCAGCAACAATTTGAGGATCTACGCCGGCGGTATCATTGGGAAATGGGAACCAGTGACGGGCTTATGTGGGATCTTGGGCTACGGGAAATAGACGCTCCTTTGATTACCCATGCAACCACCGACCCGGACAAAATTGACATGATAATCAGGCATTTTAACGCAATGTATTCCGGTGATTTGGACGCCTATTTAGCTACGATACAAGGCGGAGACACTTGGGAATACCCTGGCATAGACCCTGATTCCGATGACTGGTGGGGCGAGGATTGGACGTGGACAGACTGGCTGCTTCAAACTTTTCATCGCATTGCCGCACAGGAATATTACCGCATGGAAGTGAAATTTATCCCGGACTGGTGGTATCATAACCTTGACCCTGAATGGGGGCGGCAGACATCAGGCCACTTATTTGTATGGGTTTTGGTGCAAGAAACCCCTGACAGTGAACCGTTTCTACGTGCTTATCCGTTGGGCATAACCTCAATGGGAGGGGAAAACTGGAATGAATGGAGAATATACGACTATCACTAAAGTTACACCGATTCCGATATTTTGGAAACAGCCAACACTAAAAAAAACCGTGCTGCGTATATTTATAGCTGCCGGTTTTATTTTAGTATTGTTATTTGTGATGTTGCGATACTCAAACCTCACGCCTTTCGCATTTGTGCGCACTCAACTGGTGGCCACGGCAATGACTACCGCGTCACATCAGCAAATAGCAACTATTGTTGCGCCGGAATCCGAAATTGAAGCCATCATGTCAAATATGCTGGGCGAATTTGTCCCTGGCGGATATGCGACGCATTCGGATATTCAAGCCATCGAAATTACCGAAACCTCACTTTGTACCGAAGGCTTCACATTCTTAGAAGACGGTATTTACTTCCGCGAAGTCTCCGGACCGGCTCTGCACGGTCAGCTTATGCTCATCCTTGATCCATCCCGGGTTGTGGTGGCCACGGCAGATATCCCCGGCAGGCAACCGGCCAACGTAAGATCCATGGTGGCTTCCCGCAATGCAATCGCCGGAATAAACGGGGGCTGGTACAACGGCTTTGCTCCGGTGGGCTTTGTGATAGCGGAAGGGCAGCGGGTCTACCCGCCCATCACAACGCCCCATTACGAATCAAATACAATAGTAGGTTTCACTCATGACGATATTTTAATCGTAGGTCAATTTACCGAAGCCGAGGCCTTGCAAGCCGGAATCCGCGACAGTCTGCACACCTATCCCATACTGATCATCAACGGCGAACCGCAAATAACTACCGGTGACGGAGGCTGGGGCATTGCACCACGCACAGCAATAGGCCAGCGTCAGGACGGTGCAGTCCTGTTCTTAACCATAGATGGCCGCCAGCTAAATTCGGTAGGCGCGACTAAGCGCCAAGTGCAGGATATTCTACTGGAAAACAATGCCTACAACGCCATAGGCCTGGATGGCGGCTCGTCGTCAGCCATGTATCACAGAGGGCAATATCTAAACCGTCCCTCTCTGGGTTTCGAAAGAAGTGTACCCACTGCGTTTTTGGTTATGTATTAATGTGAAGCCGTCCTGTAACGCTCCATCATGTCTTTAAAAATCTCAGCCGTGGTCGGAGGCGTCCATGTGATGGCATTTGCTCCGGCATTTATGGTGTCAGTTATGGCTTGATCGGTGGGGCCGCCTGTGGCTACAATCGCGACATAAGGGAAGGCTTTTCTGATTTTTTCTACAAGCCATGGGGTTTTTGATGCAGCCGATACGTTAAGTATTGCGGCACCGGCATCTATCCTGCCTGCTATGTCATCGTTTTCGCTGACTACTGTTATTATGATGGGTATGTCAATAACCTCACGCACCTTTTGGATTGTTTCATTTGGTGTAGGGGCGTTGAGCACCACCCCAAAGCCTCCCTGAAACTCCGCAGAGGATGCCAAATGTACCACGCGGGCACCGGTTGTAGTGCCTCCGCCAACACCGCAAAATACAGGTAAATCCGACGCTGTTATGAGCGCATGAGAAATAATCGGCTGGGGTGTAAAAGGATATACCGCTATCACCGCGTCCGCGTTTATGTTGCGTACAACTGCTATATCTGTGCTAAATACAAGGCTTTTGATGAGCCTGCCAAATATGCGTATCCCGCCGCATTTGTCTATGGGCTTGGGTATTTCTATCATATGGGAGCGCAGGGTGCCGCTGTATTCGGGTATATGGATTTCGCGCTCTGTGTTTAAAATGTGTTCTTTTTCGTTAATCATTTACATCACCTGATACAAATGTATCATAATTTTGTGTGGCGGACAATGTTTGAAGTGATGTGGGAGATTGATCACTGCAAACGCTGAAATACGAGGGCGCCGCAAATTCAAATAGTTGACACTAATAACAAAGCTCGGTTACAATTAACCAAAGGCTACGACGGAAAGAGTAAGAGCCATCCAAACGATACAGAGAACCGGAGCTGCTGAGAACCCGGTACAAATAGGATTTTCTGAAACTGATTCCCGAGCCGCATATCGAAAGAGCGAAGGCTAAAATCTGTTATCCCATGAACACAGATTATTCCGCTTCTCTCAAGTAGGTTATGCCGGATTTCCAACCGTAAAACGGAACGCATATGTTGGTATGCTGACAAAATGGGTGGTACAGCGAGAGTTAGGCTTTCGTCCCAATATGCGAATGGTAATCATTGGATTGCCTGCTGTCATTGACGGCATACAAATTCGCGCGGGGGCGAGAGCTTTTTATTTTACCCCACGCAAGCGCATGAGAGGGGTGATTAGGCTATGGTCGTAGCCAATGTACTATGTGATTTTGCCATTTCGAAATACATTATCTTCCAAACAACGAAAGGGGTAAAATCACATGAAAAATTTTGTGTATTCAAAGGAAACAGACACCAAATGGCAAAGCAAATGGAAAGAAACGGAGCTCTACAAATTTGACGAATCGCAAATTGATAAAAAGTATTATCTTCTCGAACAATTTGCCTATCCATCCGCAAAGAACTTGCATATCGGCCATTGGTGGACTTATGGATTATCGGACAGCTTCGGGCGTTATAAACGGATGCAGGGATATCAATTATTTCATCCGCCGGGGTTTGATGCCTTTGGCTTGCCGGCTGAAAATTTTGCGATTAAAACCGGGGTCCACCCCAGTGATTCTACAGAAGAAAGTGTTGCTATAATGGAGTCACAGTTTCGCACGATGGGAACCACATATGATTGGAATTATGAAGTGGTGACTTGCCGCGAAGAGTACTATAAGTGGACACAATGGCTATTTTTGAAATTTTATGAGAAAGGGCTTGCATACCGTAAAGAAGCGCCTGTTAACTGGTGTCCGTCTTGTTTAACTGTACTTGCCAATGAGCAGGCGGCCGGTGGACTATGTGAGCGCTGCGACAGCGAAGTGATTCGCAGGAATATGACTCAGTGGTTTTTTAAAATTACCCAATATGCCGACGAATTGCTTTCGGCTTTGGACACATTAGATTGGCCGGAAAGTACAAAGGCGGTTCAGCGGAACTGGATAGGAAGAAGTTTTGGTACCGAGGTTGATTTTTTGTTTGGCGAAGAGGCGATTACGGTGTTTACAACCAGAGCGGATACATTGATGGGGGTGACCTATCTCGTATTGGCTCCGGAGCATCCGTTGGTTGAATTATTGACGACGGCTGAAAATGAAGCGGCGGTGCAGGCCTATTGCCGGTATGCGGCAAAGCAGTCCGAGATAGAAAGGATGTCTGCTGTTAAAGAAAAAACCGGCGTATTTACCGGTTCATATGTAAAACATCCTATATCCGGGGAGCCGGTTCCGGTTTGGGTTGCGGATTATGTGCTTCTCGGTTATGGCACGGGTGCGGTGATGGCCGTACCGGCTCATGATGAGCGGGATTATGAATTTGCCATACAGTTTGGATTGCCGGTCATTCAAGTGATTGCCAATGAAGTTGATGAAGGCATTTTGATCAACAGCGGCTCATTTGACGGTTTAACATCGGAACAAGGGCGGCAAAAAATCACCGAATTTTTGGAGAATACCGGCAAGGGCACAAGCGCGGTAAAATATCGCCTTCGTGACTGGCTTGTTTCGCGGCAGCGCTATTGGGGCACTCCAATCCCGATCATCTATTGTGAGGATTGCGGCACCGTTCCCGTGCCGGAAAGTGAATTGCCTGTGAAATTGCCGTATGATGTAGAGTTTCTTCCCAATGGGCAATCGCCTTTGGCCTCATGTGCCGGTTTTGTAAATACGGTTTGCCCCGTTTGTGGAAAGCCCGGGGTAAGGGAAACGGATACATTGGATACATTTGTGTGTTCGTCATGGTATTTTTTGCGGTACTATGATAATAAAAATACCGATGCACCATTTGATAAGGGCAGGGTAGAGCGTATTATGCCGGTGGATATGTATGTTGGGGGAGTTGAGCATTCGACAATGCATTTGTTGTATGCGCGATTTTTTACGAAGGCATTACGGGATTTGGGGTATTTGAATTTTGGCGAACCTTTTCCGGCACTCTTTCATCAGGGGCTTATCACGGGGCAGGACGGAAAAAAGATCAGCAAGCGTGATGGAGCCATATCTCCCGATGTTTATATAGAGCAGTACGGCTCCGATGTTTTTAGGATGTATCTTTGCTTTGGATTTTCGTATGCAGATGGTGGGCCCTGGGATGAAAATGGCATTAAAGGGATTGCACGCTTTGTTTTTAGAATAAGTAGGTTGGTTGAAAATTTTGTTGCTTTTAAATCTGAAAACGTAGAATCTGAGTATAAACCGGATAACGAACTTGAGTATGTCCAAAACCACACGATTAAACAGGTTAGCAATGACTTAGGGTCATTTAAATTTAACTCGGCAATGGCCAGAATTATGGAATTTGTTAACGCAATAAATACTTATCAAAAAAATGATGTGCGGTGCGGTGGGTATGAAGAAATGTTTGTCAAAGACTTAATTCTTCTCCTTGCTCCCCTTGCGCCCCATTTGTCGGAAGAATTATGGGAATATATCGGAGGCCCGTATTCCGTACACAGTCAACGTTTTCCGGTTTGGGATGAAGCAAAGCTTGCCCGTGATTTGGTCAATATCGCTGTTCAAGTCAATGGGCGTTTAAGGGAAGTGATGGCTTTGTCTGCCGGTATGTCGGAAGAAGAGTTGAAAAATGTTGTCCTTGCATGTGATAAAATTCAACTGCATATCTGTGATTGTGAAATTACGAAAATTATTTATATCGAGGGCAGGCTTATCAATATCGTTTGTAAGTCAAAGCAATAACCTTCCAAAATTGCGTGATGTAAAATGCGGCGAGAGATAAACCGTATAGATAAACCACGATTTCAAATAGTGCGTTAATCGTCATCGTTTGTAAAAAGCCCGAATAAAATCCAAACATTAAACCGTTTAATGCATGAAAGATCAAGCCTCCCGCATTGATCAGCCCCACTAACACCGCTAATGGGTCAGATTTTTTTAACAGCGCATACACCAGAAGCCATGATATTAAGGTAAAAACAGCGTTGGGCAATGCGAAGGACATAAACCACGGCACATATCCGTAAACGACTTCTTCAGGGGGAAGTATTCCAATAAACCTGACTAAATACAGTGTATTTACCGCCGCGTGGAATATGCTTAACACAATAAGTAGTTTGCGATGTGACATATAAGCCTCCTTAGAAGGTGTTTACGGGAAATTCATGGGCGATTTCCTGTAAACGCTTTTCGGACCATTATTTGTATTGATGTGTAACCTGACAGTTGTATGTTTGCTTACTCTTCATATGATACTAAGCATCGGTACGGGTATCAATGGTCAATGTATCTGTAATACGTCTGTTAAAAGACATGTTAGCGGGGTTATGTCGGATAGAGTGTAAAAATATTGTGTCATACAAAAATACTTCGCTATAGATACAAAAACTGCTTAGATACAAAAACCCCATGGGATGCCGTTACATGTTTCCGGCATCCCATGGGGTTTAATTTTATTTTTGTCAGCCTTCTAACAGCTGGGCACACAACGCCTCTACAGAATCTACGATTAAATCAGGCTTCTCCTGCTCTAACTCTTCCCGGGAACCATAGCCCCAGGTAATACCGATACTCTCAATCCCAACTTCCTTTGCCCCAATAATATCGTACTTACGGTCACCAATCATCACCGGCGCACACTGCTTTTTGGGATCCAGCCGCTCAAGTACATAATCAATCACTTCGCTCTTATGACTGCGAGTCCCGTCGTATTCGCATCCAATAATAAGATCAAAATACCAGTCAAACTCAAGATGCTCCGCAATCTTTTGCGCACTAATCATCAGCTTAGATGTGGCGATGGCCAGGGTAAGGCCTGCGCTTTTTAACTGCTGTAACATTTCAACGACACCGGGATACAATTCGTTTTGATAGACACCCTTTTCTAAAAAATACTCCCTATATTTGTCAACAATCCGCTCGATCTGCTGCGGATCTGTTAGATTAAAATATTCTCGCAGGCTATCTCTAAGGGGCGGGCCTATCAGTGGATTAAGCTGATTGCGGTCAGCGATTTCAATACCTTCAAGGCCCAGGGCATATTGCGCCGCTGTAGTTATTGCGGTATGAGGATCTATCAGCGTTCCGTGCTTTTTCATAAATCAATCTCCTCATACGCGATGCACGGTTTAATCTTAGTCAAGTATCTCAAGCACTTCGTCCTTTAAATCCACACTATGTACCATCAAAAACAAAGTATCTTCTAAAACCAACGGCGCTATACTTTCTTGCCAGCGTACCGCCATTTCTCCGGTTTTATGGACGCACTGATGATATACCTCCAAAGGAATACCTTCTTCGTCCATTAAAGGCCGCAGTACCGCCTTGATAACCGTCATTTCATACACGGTTTTAAGCATATCAATAAAAGCCAAAGCCGCCAAATGCTTATGGGTATAATACCGCTTATTGACCGGCGGAGGCAGCAGCCCGTCCCGTACATAATTTTGAATCATAGATTTGGTAACGGTCACGCCTCTTTGCTCAAAAAACTTTACCACATTGGATATGGTGAGCCTGGCAGGATATTGATGTATATTAAGTAAAATATCTCGCATATTATCACTTTCCTGTATGTCCAAACCCGCCTTCTCCTCGGATAGTGTCGGGTAAGTTGTCGGTTTCTAAAAATTGTACCATTGCCACGGGGCATATGACCATTTGAGCGATACGGTCGCCTCGACAGACTGTAAAAGGTTCTGTCCCCCAGTTTATGAGGATAACTTTAAGCTCTCCGCGATAATCCGCGTCTATAGTTGCAGGGGCGTTGGGTATACCGATGCCATGGCGTAAAGCCAATCCACTGCGGGGGCGCACTTGGACTTCGTAGCCATAGGGCAGGGCTATTTTTATGCCTGCGGGGATCAGTTTACGTTCTCCGGGAGCTATCATTACGTCAGCGGAAACATTGGCATGCAAATCCAAACCGGCAGACAGTGGTGTAGCCCGGGCAGGCAGCGGAAGATCTAGGGCATCCTCTGTGCGGGCGATTAAAAAATCATTATCGTTATACATGGATCTCAAACTCCGTGTTTCCCACTAAAGCCACACTCATCTGGTCCATTTTAAATACTTTGTCGCATAGGCTGTAAAAACCATCTAAATCTATTTCATCGATTTTGCTGATCAATTCGTCGGCGGTTACTACCCGGTTAAGCACCAATAGATTGCGTCCGATGCTGTTCATCCGGCTGGATACGCTTTCTAAACTCAGGATGTAATTGCTTTTAAGCTGCTCTTTGGTTTTACCCAGCTGTTCCTTGCTGATTTTTTCGGAAAAAAGCCGTCTGACTTCTTCTAAAATCAGCTGGACTACATCCTCTGTTTGAGCAGGGTTAAGGGCGGCGTAAATTGCAAATAAGCCCGTATCCGCAAAGCCGGTATGATAGGAGTACACCGCATAGGCCAAACCGTGCTCTTCTCTGATTTTTTGAAACAGGCGTGAACTCATGCCACCCCCCAGCATGGTGCTGATCGCTGCCATGGTATAGGCTTCCGGAGTACCGGAAGCAATGCCGGGAAAGCCCACGCATACATGGACTTGCTCGATATCTTTTTCTTTTTTGATAAATGTGGGCGTATATTGTCCAATCTTGCTTTCGATCTTATGATCGGTTTTGGTAAAACCCTTAAAGGCGGCTTTGATTTTATTAAGAGCGTCACAGTTTGTTAAATTACCGGCTATGGCAATAACCGTACGTTCCGGGATGTAGTGGGTACTCATGTACTGTTTAAAACGGTTGTGATCAAAAGCGCCGATAGACTCCGGTGTGCCTAATATGGAGAGGCCCAAAGAGCTGTCTTTATATACCCCCTGTTGCAATAAATCGTGGACAATATCTTCGGGAGTATCTTCATACATGCTGATTTCTTCCAAGATCACATTGCATTCTTTTTTGATGTCTGCCGGGTCAAAACGGGCGTTAAAAAACATATCGGACAGTACATCCAAAGCCACATCAAAATGTGTATCCAAGGTACGGGTATAGTAACAGGTGTATTCTTTGGAAGTATAGGCGTTAACCTGACCGCCAATCTCGTCCATGGCGTCGGCTATATCTTTGGCGCTGCGCCGCTGGGTACCTTTAAACAGCATATGCTCAATAAAATGGGATATGCCGTTGGTGACTTTATCTTCATTGCGGGATCCGTTTTTGACCCAGATACCAAAGGACACGGACCGCACAAAGGGTATGTCCTCCATAACCACGCGCAGTCCGTTATCCAGTGTTATAATTTCAGGCAGTGTATTTCTCATTATTCATCCTTTGGCAATGCCGCTTTACGCGACAGATTGATACGTCCTTGATCATCTATCTCCGTTACTTTAACATCTACTATATCTCCGACATTGACTACATCACTCACCGCTTTAACCCGTTCTTTGGCCAGCTGAGAAATGTGTACCAAGCCTTCCTTTTCCGGTGCGATTTCTACAAAAGCGCCAAAATTCATTAGGCGGGTCACTTTGCCGGTGTAGATTTTGCCCACTTCAGGCGGGTTGACAATGGCCAAGATAATATCCACAGCCCGGCGCACTTTCTCGATGTCCTGGTCGCCTACAAATACGCGACCGTCATCTTCGGTATCGATTTTTTCTACGCCGGATTCCTCTATGATACGCTTAATTACTTTACCGCGAGTACCGATAACCTCGGCGATTTTTTCCGGATTAATGCGGACAATCATGATCTTAGGCGCATATGCAGAAATTTCTGTACGAGGCTCGCTGATGGCGGGAAGCATAATTTCGTCGAGAATAAACATACGGTCGATTTCCGTACGATCTAAAGCCCCTTTGATGATTTCGGGAGTCAGTCCGTGAATCTTCATATCCATTTGGATGGCGGTGATTCCGTCTTTTGTTCCGGCGACTTTAAAGTCCATGTCTCCAAAGAAGTCTTCCAGCCCTTGTATATCTGTTAACAGTACAAAATCGTCGTCAGTATCTCCGACTACCAATCCTACGGATATACCCGCTACAGGCTTGATGATCGGTACGCCGGCAGCCATTAAGGACAAAGTACTGGCGCATACAGCCCCTTGTGAGGTGGAGCCGTTGGAGCTTAACACTTCGGATACAAGACGGATAGAGTAGGGGAAATCATCCTCATTAGGCAGTACCGGAACCAAGGCCCGCTCTGCCAAAGCGCCGTGACCGATTTCTCTGCGTCCCGGGCCGCGAGAAGGACGGGTTTCTCCTACGGAATAACTGGGGAAATTATAATGATGCATGTAGCGCTTATTTTCTTCCATTAAATCCAGGCCGTCCAGACGCTGAGCGTCTCTCATGGAGCCCAAAGTGGTAACGGTAAGGACTTGGGTTTGGCCCCGGCTGAATATGGCGGAACCATGGGTGCGAGGCAGGATGTCCACTTCGGCTTTAAGTTCGCGTATGCGGTCTAAGGGCCTGCCGTCGGGACGCTTATGCTCTTGCAGGATCATCCGGCGTACGGTTTCTTTTTCAAATTGGTAGATGGCATCGCCTACCAGGGCGCCGTATTCTTCCTGCTCATCGGCACCAAAGGAAGGCAGCAGGTTTTCAATTAACTCGTCGGTAATCAGGCTGACCCGTTCTTCACGTTCTTGCTTAATGTCTGTAAATACAGCCTCTTCCATACGCTGTTCTGTAATGTATGATTTTACCTTTTCGTAAAAATCACCGGGAAGGCTGTGCTCGGTATAACTATGCTTGGGTTTGCCGCACTCGGCTACAATTTGATCAATGACGGCGATGACTTTTTTGTTTTCTTCATGGGCCAGCATAATGGCTTCAAACATAAGGTCTTTAGACACTTCGTAGGCTTGAGCCTCTATCATCATGACTTTGTCTCGGTTAGAAGCCACCGTAAGCAGCATCTTGCCTGCTTCCCGGTCGGCAGACATTGGATTGACAATCAATTTGTCATCGACCAAGCCGATATTAAGGGCGGAAGTTGGGCCGCAAAATGGGATGTCTGAGATGGACAAAGCGATGGATGCGCCGATCATGGCGGCAATTTCCGGACTGTTGTCTTGATCTACAGATAAAACTGTGGTAACCACAGCCACATCGTTGCGGTAATCTTCCGGGAACAGAGGCCGCAAGGGCCTGTCAATAAGCCGTGAGGTTAAAATGGCCTTTTCGGTGGGGCGGCCTTCACGTTTAATAAAACCGCCGGGGATTTTGCCAACGGCATATAAACGCTCTTCGTAGTCAACGCTCAGTGGAAAGTAGTCTATACCGGCGCGAGGCTTGTCCGATGCGGTGGCGGTTACCAGTACCATGGTGTCGCCGTAGCGCATGAGTACCGTGCCGTTAGCTTGTTCTGCTACGCGGCCTATTTCGGCGGTCATTGTACGGCCCGCCAGGTCAAAAGTGTATTGTTTATACATGTGGATTCACCTTTCCAATTATAAAAGAAAACACGAACCTTCGGCATGTTTCATTCCGCCTCAAAAGGATCGTGTATTGTATTTTCCGTGATTATCTTCTAAGTCCCAGCTCGCCTATAAGCTCACGGTACCGCACAATATTGCGTTGGCGAATGTAGTCCAGCAGTCCTTTGCGCTGACCTACAATTTTAAGCAAACCTCTGCGGGAGTGAAAATCTTTTGGATGTACACGCAAATGGTCTGTTAAATGGTTAATGCGTTCTGTTAAAAGTGCTACCTGTACCTCCGGGGAACCGGTATCCTTTTCGTCTTTGCCGTACTTGGCTACAATTTCTTTCTTGTCAATCACGTTAAAACCTCCATTTTTTCTTGATGTCACCACATATCAAAATTAGAATCTGTATCAGGTTCTCACCTTGATATCATGCCGAGAAGGGGTCGGAGTGGCCAACAACTCCGCATGGGCCGTAATATTTACTGCCAGAGTGTAACACAATCATTGGAAATGTTCAATAGATTTTTGCATTGCATTTGTTCACTATTTAGCGCCCCGTCAATATGGTTAATGCGCGATACATAATCGTATTCAGCTCCTCCTGGCCGACCTCAATACAGGGCACTACACCAATTTGATTTATTGTTCCTCCATTACGCCTAAAATACTCCTTAGTGGTTATTTTTAAAGCGCCGTCGGTTCCCAATTCATATATGCTTTGCACTAGGCCTTTGCCGTATGTGTTTTCGCCGATGATCACCGCCGCGCCGGAATCCTGCAATGCCGAAGCGATGACCTCCGCTCCGGAAGCCGTGTAGCGGTCAATCAATACCACTATATATTCAAAAGGCGAGCTTTGCAGTGTGGATGAATAAGTATATCGTTGGCCGGAGTTATCGACCGTTTGCAAAATAGTCCCCGCCGGTACAAGGAGGTTACTGATATCTACCGTTACATCCAAATATCCGCCGGTATTGCCCTGAAGGTCTAAAATCAATCTTCTAACACCTTCCCGCTGCATTTGGTACAGCGCTTGTTGCACATCGTCGCCGGTAGTACGGCCAATACCGCTGATATGCATGTATCTTATCTCGTTTAAATTGTTAAACCCCCGGGCTACAGGCATATATTCCAAGCGTTTTACCGCCACAGTGGACGTGTGCATATCGGCCATCGAGATATCGAAGGTATGAAAATGGCCATCCCGCTGGATGACTATATTGACCAGGTCGTTTTCCTGATTAAAGATTTGATTTACAATGGCGTCCAAATATAAGCCGACCACCGGTTTCCAGTTAACAAATAAAAGGGTATCTCCGGGAAGGATTCCGATTTGTTGAGCGATCGAGTCCGGATCTACATCATTAATGATTTGATGACCGTTTGCTTGGGTTACCATGGCTACACCCAAGCCGGGTATGCTTCCGGACATGACACCAATAAAGTGATTGTACTCCGTCTGACTCATGTAAATGCTGTATGTATCTAATATGTGGGCCATGCCGCGCAAAGTGGCTTCCAGCAGCTCATTGACAGTGAGATATGCCGCGTACTCAGCCATGATCTGTTCAATGGATTTAGATAAGCCCTTGGCGGCGGCCTGAGCTTCGCTACTAATAGAAAGCTCTTGGGAAGTTTGCACCGGAACGGTAGTTCCTACAGTGACTGTTGGTATGCCTTCGTGATAGTTGGTTTGATTTAGTTTTACGGTCATGCCCTGGGCAGCCGCCGCGTACAGCTGGTTAATGGTCACAGGCTCCAGATAATGAGTCATGATGATCTCAATCGCTTTTGCTATTTGATTGTTCGCTTTTTCGATATCGTTTACAAGGGTGGAATTTGAGGAAGCCTGTATCGGAATGGTGATTCCGACAGTCAATATCAATGTTAATATAATGGCAAATAGTCGTTTCATTACCCATACCTCCTCTATTTGCAAAACACTGCATTGGATGACAAAAAACACTAAAATATTACAATTGATTCTAACATGAGCTTAAACATTTAGACAATACCTTAATGTAACTATTTGACTACAGTTTGAAGACAATATGAGAACGCATAATAGATTTGACAAAATGACAGCAGTGTCATATAATTGCTAAAATTAAATGACATTGCTGTCATTATAGTGGGGATCCATTATGAAAATACTGATAACAGCCGGAGGCACACGAGAAGATATTGACTCGGTACGCGGTATTACCAATTATTCTACAGGACGGCTGGGCAGCTTTATTGGCGATCAGTTTATACAGGGTGGAGACCAGGTGACTTATATATGTAGTGAAACTGCTGCGCTGCCAAATGCGAGTCCACATCTTGAAGTGATTACGATACGAAGTGTAGCTCAATTGCAAGAAAGACTGGAGCAGGCACTGTATACGGACCGGTACGATTGTGTGATACATTCCATGGCGGTTAGTGATTACGCGCCTTATGCCACAGCTTCTTTGGGTGGATTATCTGTGGATGAATCTTCCGTAGATGAATCTTTTACAAATGAATGCTCTATGGGTGAACTGAGTGTGCAGCTCCGAGATCTAAGCTTAACTAAGCTTTCTGATGGGAAAATATCATCGGACTCGCCATTTTTGGTGATGGTTTTAAAGCGGCAGCCCAAAATCATACAGCGTATTAAAGAGATTCAGCCGGATACGCTGCTGATCGGGTTTAAACTCCTTTCCGGAGAGGATGAAGCGGCGCTGGCGCAAGCGGCCGATAAGCTTATGGCTCAAAGTCATGCAGATTATGTTTTGGCCAATGATTTGAACAATATAAATGGTGATGTCCATCAAGGGACGCTGTTTAGCCGAGATGGGGTCATAGGCAGTGGAAATTCTAAATATGAGATTGCGCAAATGATATACAATCTAGTCAAAAATAGAAAAGTAACAGATTATATGGTAGCTAAAGATGAGGACGTGAAGTGACAATGGCGAATATGAGCAAGAATACGAAGGCGACAAACACGGACGCGAAGATGAACATAAAAACAATCATACTTGGGATAACGGGCAGTATTGCCGCATATAAATCCGCGGATATTGCTAACAATCTGGCAAAACTGCAATACGATGTTCACGCGGTAATGACCAAGGCAGGGGCATCCTTTATAACGCCTCTGACTTTACAGGCATTGACCAAAAATCGTGTTTTTGTCGATGTACTGCAGGAAGATGATCCGGCAGAGATTATCCATATTGCGTTGCCTGAAAAGGCGGATATGCTGCTGATAGCCCCGGCCACTGCCAATATCATTGCTAAAATCGCAGCGGGCATTGCGGATGATATGCTAAGCAGCATGGTTTTGGCTGTTCATGATATACCTAAAATAATAGCCCCGGCGATGAATACCCGCATGTACGAAAACCCTGCCACCCAAGAGAATCTGCAGACATTGATCCGTCGCGGTTGGACGGTGATTGAGCCTCGGGAAGCAAGGCTGGCATGCGGTTATGTAGGCAAGGGAGCCTTAGCGGAGGTTAAAACCATCCTCGATTCTGTAGAGGGTATATTTGTAGGAACACAAAAGATAGAACGGGGATAGTCATATATGATTTTAGTGGTAAATATCGGCAACACAAACATCCGTGCCGCAATAGGTGGGCAAAGTATCATCAAGCAGACGGTCTTCCATATTGATGAGGGCTGTGTGACAGACCTGATAGAGGCCGGACTTGGGGCAATATGGGATCAGATAGAAGGCAGTATTATTGCCACAGTGGTGCCCGAACATACGGATATGATCGTGTCGGCTTTAGAACAAAAAACTAAACGGCCTGTGAAGCGTATTGATAAAAATCACTGCGGACATTTGCGTGTGGATAGATACGAGGGGCTTTTAGGAGAAGATCGGATCGTATGCTGTGCCCAAGCTTTACGAAAATTTTCTTCTCCCTTTGTGGTAATCGATTACGGTACCGCCACGACGATTAATGTGGTTAACGGCGATGGAGAATTTATAGGCGGAGCCATTTTAACCGGACTGCAAACGGGCTTGGATGCCTTGACCCGCAATACCGCTCAGTTGCCTCCAATCAGCACGGTAACAGAGCAGATTCCTTTAATCGGAAAAAACACCGTAGAAAATCTGCTATCCGGCGCGGTGGTTGGCTTGGCTTGTGCTACCGAAGGATTTTTAAACAGGATAGAGGAAGAGATGGGCTGCAAAATGCCTGTGATTGTTACCGGAGGTCATGGGCCGATTATTTTGCCTTATTGCCGATTTGATTATATTCACGAGCCTTCTTTGTTGCTGGAGGGTTTGCTGGCATTACATAGAGGGAGCTGAAGAGGGGGATGAAAATGAAAAATACAGTAGTCACTTTCAAACAAGCCAAAGATGAGGGCAAAAAACTCACTATGCTGACAGCCTATGATTATTCCATGGCTAAGCTAATGGATGAGGCGGGAGTAAACAGCATTTTAGTAGGGGATTCCCTGGGAAATGTCATATTGGGATACAAAGACACTTTGTCTGTGACCATGGACGATATGATCCATCACGGCAAAGCCGTTGCCCGAGGAGTAAACAATGCCTTGCTGGTGATAGATATGCCTTTTATGTCATACCAGACCTCTGTTTACGATGCGGTGGTTAACGCCGGACGGTTGGTAAAAGAGGCGGGAGCCAATGCAGTAAAATTGGAAGGGGGTGCAGTGGTATGTCCTCAAATCAAGGCTGTTGTAGACGCTTCAATTCCCGTCATGGGGCATCTGGGGCTGACTCCCCAGTCTATCAACGCCTTGGGAGGTTATAAAACCCAAGGCCGTAACGAAGCGGCGGCCCAAAAGCTTGTGGAAGACGCCAAAGCGATAGAAGCCGCGGGAGCCTGTGCCCTGGTGCTGGAATGTGTACCGGCCAAACTGGCCGGGCATATCACAGAGATGCTAAGCATTCCGACCATTGGTATAGGGGCCGGAGGGCTTTGCGACGGCCAAGTGTTGGTTTATCAAGATATGCTTGGTATGTTTTCGGATTTTACCCCTAAATTTGTCAAACGCTATGTTCAACTGGGGGATGTTATGAAAGATGCTTTTGCTTTGTATTGTAAGGAAGTACAGGAAGGAACTTTTCCTGGGGCGGAACATGAGTATGGCATATCGGAGGAAATTATCGAGAGGCTGTATTGATCGAAAGGTTGTAAATGATGTTGATCATAAATACGATTAAAGATACCAGAAATCAGATAAAAGCATGGAAAAAAAGCGGATACACAGTGGGATTTGTGCCGACAATGGGATTTCTTCATGAAGGGCATCGCAGTTTGATTGAGTATTCTGTAGCTGAAAATGATAAAACCGTGGTGAGTATTTTTGTAAATCCCATTCAATTTGGGCCTAACGAGGATTTGGAAAAATATCCCCGGGATTTTGAAGCGGATAGAGCCATGTGCCAGGAAGTTGGGGCCGATCTGATCTTTTTTCCCGAGGTTAAAGAAATGTATCCGGAAGGTTTTTATACTTATGTGGATATGGAGAGTCTCACCAAAGGCTTGTGCGGGGCCAGTCGCCCGATCCATTTTCGCGGCGTATGTACTGTGGTCAATAAGCTGTTTAATATCACAGTACCGGACAAGGCTTATTTTGGGCAAAAGGATGCGCAGCAGCTGGCAGTGATTAAACGGATGGTTCGGGATTTGAGCATGGATGTGGAAGTGATAGGATGTCCGATCGTAAGGGAATCGGATGGTTTGGCAAAAAGTTCCCGCAACAGCTATCTGTCTCCTGAGGAAAGGAAGGCAGCCCAAGTGGTGAGCCGGGCAATCTTTGAAGGGGAGCGACTGGTTAAATCCGGAGAGATTTGTGTGGAAAAAGTGACACAAGCCATGGAAGCCATTGTCCAAGCGGAGCCTCTGGCGCGGATTGATTATATTGAGATTGTGGATTGTGATACCTTGAGCCAAATAGATGAAATCAAAGGCAATGTATTGGGAGCGGCGGCTGTTTATTTTGGAAAAACCAGACTGATAGATAATTTTGCGGCAACAGGCAGGATTTAAAACCCAGCAGCAACCAAAAGACGCAAATACGAAGGTCAAATGGGAACTAAGGGTTCCCGCCCGGCCTGTGGAGGAAAAAATGGAAATCAGAAAATTAAAACCGGAAGAAAATGTACAACGGGAGCTTATGGCTTCCATTTGTTTTTTAGATCAGGAACCGGAAGACCGTTATTCCTGGCTTAAAAATCCTCTTGAACATACCGAAATGTACGAACACGCATGGGGATGCTTTAATGATAAGGGTAGGCTGGATTCCAGTCTGCTAATGATACCGGCTTTGATGATGGTAAATGGTCAAACGGTAAAAACAGGGTTTGCCGCCGGAGTCATCACCTTACCGGAAGCCCGAAGGGGCGGCGGTATCCGAAAAATATACGAAAAAGCCTTCCCGGCTATGAAGGAGGAAGGCGTCGTATTTTCTTTTGTGTATCCCTTTTCCTTTTCGTATTACCGAAAATTTGGGTACGAGCAGTCTTATTCCCGCTACAAGGCTTCTATATCCTTATCGGCTTTGTCCATTTACCCATATCCAAGTGGAGTAGAGGCCTATCAAAAAGGCGATGCTTCCGACGACTTTGTTAAGGTATACGAGGCATTTATCGCGGATAAAAATTTGGCAATTAAGCGCAATCAGTGCGAGTGGGATGCTTTACTGGACCGGGATCCTCATCAGAGAAGGGAATTTACTTATATACATTACAACGCACAAGGGGAGCCGGATGCTTATGTGCTTTACGAAGCCGAAGCCACAGCCGAAAAATATGAGCATATCCTGGCAATAAAAGAGCTGGTATGGTCGGATATATCGGGGCTGTACAGTATGCTGGGCTTTATCTACGGTTTACGTTCGGAGTATCAAGAAGTAACTTGGGAAGTACCTAATTGCCTGGATATTTTCGGCTTAGTGGAAGAAAGTTGGGATGTATCCGTCAAATGGGTGCATGGAGGCATGAACCGCATCATTAATTTGCCCGGAGCGCTGGAGTTAATCAAAGCCCCTGTGGGGCAGGGGAGTATAACCCTTAGCGTACATGACCGATTCCTGCCTTTTAATAACGGGAAATATCGTATTATGTGGGAATCAGGCGTTGTATCGGTCGAGAAGACCCAAACAGCGCCTGATGTGGAAACGAGCATTGAAATTTTGACGCAAATGCTGACCGGTTATCTCACACCGGTGCAGGTATTGGGTAAAAAAGACCTATCCGTATACGGAAAAATGGACATGCTGTCTGCGTTGTTTCCGCCGAAACATCTGTATATGATGGAACTTTATTAGGCCGGATTAGGTCGGCCCAATGTATTAGCTTTGTTTGGAATATTTTAAAGCCTTCATTAAGGTAGGCATAATAATGATGGCCAAGCCGGAGCCGATCAGCGCCGTAACAAGCTGTGGCCAAGAAAAAGCTGCCGACATGGCATCAATCTGAGGCTGCATAAGACCCGGTATAATTGCCAATGCCACCTGCACAATGCCTATCCATAAAACCAAAAATTTGAGAACAGAACCGGCTATTGCCGCTAAACAAATCCGAACATATGCGCTTTTATCCAGATTGACGAAGGATTTACCGGAAATAAAATGAAATGCAGCCACTAAAGCTAAATTGCCCAGCATGATAAAAGGGACGATGACGGGAAACGCCGGTGCGCCGATGATTAAAAACGCAAATACTGGGGAGACCACCGCAACCACCGCAGCGGCAGAGAAACCGATCAAGATACAAGTGACGACTAAGACAAAGTTTACGGAAGAGCCTGTTACAAATTGGCCCATGGGTCGTGTAAACGCTTGCGCGGTTACTAAAAGTGCGATAAATAGTGCCGTTTGTGTAATCCATAAAATACGTTTGCGATCCATAATATCATCCCTCTTGTTTTTTCTTATATCATACTATAATCTTGTGTTGAGAGATGTTGCCGAGGCAACAAAATGAAAAACAATTGGAACTCAATCGATGGAGGGAAATGATGTTGGAAATGACGTTAGAAGGAAGACGATTATGGAGTTAAATCATAAGAGACTGTTACAAAAAGCCGCCTTATTTAAAGATATAGACGAAAATGAATGTGCGAGTATGATCGATTGCCTTTCGCCATATGTGAGGCATTTTTCAAAAAATGAAATCATCCTTTCAACGGGAGATTATGTCCACCATATCGGGATCATTCTCTACGGAAACGCTTGCGCCAATTTGGAGCATATGGATGGCAGTCAAACAATCATGTCCAATCTGGTGCCTATGAGCGTATTTGGAGAAGTACTGGTCAGTACAAGAACCCATAAAAGCCCTGTTACCGTATACGCCACATCTGATGTAACCGCTGCGTATATTGATTATCAAAAAGTATGCTCCATGTGCGAAGCGGCGTGTGCAGCACACCGGATGTTTTTAAAAAACGTGCTTAAAGCCATTGGTGATAAGTACTTTCTTTTGTTTGATCGGATTAATATTTTGCGGGAAAAAAGCCTCAGGTCAAAGATTATGGCGTATTTGTACGCGTTAAGTGACGGAGGAAAAACGGCGATTGTGACCATTCCGTTTACAAAAACGATGCTTGCGGATTATTTATTGGTTAACAGGAGTGCATTATCCAAAGAGCTGCGGCAAATGGAGTGTGACGGTGTTATTGCCGTTAACGGACGAAAAATAGAGATTAAATGTAGAGGGTAGAAGCAGCCACTTGAAAGGAGGCCATCCAGATTGATCCCCATGATCATAATGGCTTTAGAAAGCGAAGCCGACAAAAGCAAAATGGTCCGCATATACGAAACATATCGCGGACTCATGCTGTATACTGCCATGCAAGTCTTAAAAGACCATGCCTTGGCAGAGGACGCTGTTTCCGAAAGTATTGAAAAGCTGATTCGAAATATCCATAAAGTGGGGGATGTTTCCGGTTACAAAACCAAAGCCTTGGTTGTTATTATAGTAAGAAACACTGCGATAAATATTTGGCGTAAGCGCAAAAAGACTTCTGCCGGTGATGATATAGAGATTGAGCAAATGGTTGATAAAACGCCAATAGCTCCGGATAAAATAATAAGTATGGAAGGCTACAATAAGATTGTAAATATTATCAACGCCTTGCCGGAAACCTATAAGGATGTGGCGATCCTCTCTTTTTTGCACGAATACAGCTATAGTGAAATTGCGGAAATGCTGGGCATTAGCTATGACACCGTTAAGATGAGGATATCCAGGGCCAGAAAGCTCATAAGAAAGAAGGTGATGGGGTGAATAACGAAAAATTATTTGATGCAATGGTAAAAGCGGCTTTTGAAGAAGCGGCAGAACAAGAAATGGCGGCTTTACCCGGCAATGAAGAATTAAACGAAATGTACCCCCCATCCGAAGCCTTTGATAAACGGATTATGGCGATTATCGCTAGAGAAGAAAAGGCATATAGCGATAGGTATAAAAATGGACCTAAAAGAAGTCGGATAATAAAGACATTTGCAAGGGTTGCGGCCTCAATTGCTGTATTATTTACTGTCAGCACACTAGCTTTAATGAGCATAGAACCCTCTCGGGTTTTTGTATTAACTACTCTTATGAATATGCACATGCAGTATGATCAGCCTCAGCCACTTGCTGCCGCAGAGTTTATGCCCTTTAGTGACGAAGAACTTCCAATGATACAACGAAATTGGGGGATGGATTTAGACATAGACGTAGACATGGACACAGACATAGATTTTGATATAGGTATGGCTCACAGACAATTTTCTGTCATCGATATAAATGGCCAGGAAGTGTTCCTGTATGCAGCTGAAGACAGTCACGAGCAGTACAAACGGTATATTGTGAGATGGAGCAGGGGAGGTATCGATTTTCATATTTCTGCTGACCCTTCGGATACAAATATTGATGAACTGCTTACATTGGTTGAAAGTATGATTACCGAATCTGAATAGAGTGAAATAAAAAAACTTGTTACCTTTTGCCATCTTGGTTTGTTTATATAGTAAAGGGACTTGAAACCACAAGGATTTCAAACCCTTTCGCCAACAAAAAAATAAAAAAACCAAGAACAAGAAAAGGAGCTAAGAAAATGAAAAAATCTTTTATACTAACGATGATACTAGGCATCATGAGCATCATGGCCCTGCCGGCCTGTGCAGCACAAGCCGGGGGCAGCAGCACCACAGAGGCATATTCAGTCGAGTCAAATTCAAACATGTCTGCCGAACCCCTGGCAACCGGGATGGAAGAGGCCGAAGAAACCTGGGTATCTATCCAATGGATTGACGAATTCCCAAGCTTTAGTGGTACGGTAGTAGCAATCCAGCCATATATGGACGGCCAGTTTTTTGTCATAGTCGAAAACGAAGACGAAGATGCTATTTCGGATACCATTTCCAATGTTAATTTTTTAGTGGATCGGGACAGCGTACTTTTAATTGAAGGCGGCATAGCGGTAGGCATGGAAGTCGCAGGCTTTTATGATACATTTTCTGATATGACAATCAACGAAAGTCAAGGCCTGCTAAATGCCAGAGCGTTGGTGCTTGGCCATCGTGGTGTAATAGTAGACCGTTTTAGTAAAAGCGATATATATCAACTCTTACCGGGTGCCCAAGGCGGTTTTATCGGAAGTACAGAAGTTCTTTTTATTCACATAGGCACAGATACAGAAATCCTGTTTCAAGACGGAAGTCCCTTTGAAGGCGAGTTAATCGAATTGGAAAACCGTGCGTTTGCTGTGGTGTCCGATTATTGGCTTTGGTCAGACCCGGCTCAGACCATGCCAAACAAAATTGTGGTGTTATTTGAAAGAGCGGTACATCCAACCCTCCAATTGTCCCCCGAAGAGCTGGAAGCCTTCTGGAACTCTATGTTTGATCCGGAAACAGTACAGATTATTGTAGACGGAGAAGCTATCGAAGCGCCGACTCCTTATGTGAACCGGGAAACGGGCTTTCCGATGATACCTGTGGTGTATATTGCTCAAGCGCTGGGATATCCGGTATATATCGATGATCAGGATCCGGAAATGTTAACCATTGGGCGCGGCATTACCCTTACCGTAGGAATAGACAATTACAACTACATGAGAATGGCACCAATCCAATTGGGTGCGGGGCCAGAAATGCATGATGGCGTGGTTTTTGTCCCAATGCACTTTTTTGGCGAAGTGATGCCTGTGGCGGCTTATATCATGGATGGAAATATCATGATCCGCAGCGATCAGATAATCGGTGGGGATGTTGAAATGATAGATTGATAACGACTTAAGTAAATGCCGGTTTCGATGCACTTAAGTTACTTAATCATTCACTTAGTTTTGAAACGATAACATCGTAATTATCAGGTTTATGGGGAAATTTACAGTTCATGCAGTTTTTTATGCCCTTGTCGGTATAATCAAATGTGCCGCCGCATTTGTTTTCTAAGCTGTATAAGGGGCAGAAACAAAACAGACAGTTAAATTCCTCCGAGTTTTGCATTGTGTGACAAGGAAAATATTTGCATGAAGGATTGCTAAAAAATTTGAAGCTAGGTTCCATTTAAAAATCTCCTTTTCATGAAAAACAGAAATGCTATAGGACTGCTTCATTATTCAATTTCTCCAATAATCACAGATGCTTGACAACAAGAAAGCACTTGGTTTGCGATAGCATCGGCGCATAAAACAAGCAGACATGTAGCCGGCCCCGCCGACTTATAGTAGTCTATCATTGTTTCGTACAATGTATATGACATGTGGT
>Ga0131853_10003160_pt1 | contig 29525 bp, 12 predicted proteins | sample TergutLab28metaG_FD_92764 | JGI IMG/M metagenome (GOLD analysis project Ga0131853, IMG submission 92764) | Labiotermes labralis P1 segment gut microbial communities from Petit-Saut dam, French Guiana - Lab288 P1 (version 2) (version 2) | ecosystem: Host-associated > Arthropoda: Insects >... | reverse complement strand
GGAGCTATATATTCCTTGCTAAAGTCACACTAGAAATAGTCACAGATTAATTTCGTTGTACAAGTTGGGTGTTGTGGCAGCATGCCGTGTTGTGTAATGTTATGTGCATTCTGTGCTTCGTTGCGGTGCAACGAAGCACAGAATGCACATCCGTAGCAGGGCACTCTTCGCAACATAACATTACACAACACGGCATGCTGCCACAACACCAACTTGTACAACGAAATTAATCTGTGACTATTTCTAGTGTGACTTTAGCAAGGAATATACAGCTCCTTGATGACGATCTTAGGACCGAAACATGTCGGAGCCTTTTTAATGTTTTAATGTGTAAATTTTATAAATTTTATACATGTGCAGTGGTTGGTGTAATAATTGAGTGACTCGACAACATGCACGGTGTAACAATAAAAATCATAGTTAAAAAATCTCTTCCCATTGTTTTAGTAAATATTTCTGCCTGTTTTTTTTTTTTTACTTTAGATGCCAGACTGCTGGCTAGAAGTAAGTAATCGGAAGGTCCTGCGTCCGGCCATCTCGACACAGGTTTTTCTTGGTTTCCTTGTGCCTAAACGCAAATGCTGAGATAGTTCTCAAGATTCCAAGTTGCAACTACATGCTTCTCATATAGCCCTCCCGACTTAAATTTAGTAGTAACCAATTTCATGTTTTGTATACATGTAAAATAACCACTGCCACCGGGTGACAACCCAATTGCAGTTAATAGTAATAATAATAATAATAATAATAATTATTATTATTATTATTACATCCTGTCTGTTCTTCCGCTTCTGCTTCATCCAGTATAAAGTCCAACTGTGGCTTTCACGAGTAACTTCCTGAACACAATAACAGAAGTACATTTACTAAACAATTCGGTATCTTTCGAAGATCCCTATAGCAAACGGTCACGTAAAGAATTCATTAGTTAGCAAGTATACCAGTTAGCTTGTCAGCTACTGAAAAACTTGGTGTCTTAATTAAGTAATCAGTTTAAGAGTCAAATTAAATAGTCACTGAAATAGCCGGTCAGCTAAGTGGTGAGTCTGCCTGCTTCTTTGTTGCTTGGTTGGTCAGTTAATTACACGTTAATTTGGTTAATCATCCGACTAATTAATTTTTAATATCTATATTTCTGAAATCTGTCGGGTTAGTTTGCTTCTTTGTTAGCTAGCCATTCATGCAGTAATCGTGTGTTTGGTTAATCACTCTGCTAATCAGTCAGTCATTCATATTTTTAGTCAGTCAATCGGATACTTAATTAGGCACTTACTTCATCGGGAGTTGTTACCTCATTAATTGGGGGCTGGTGGATTTGTTCATTAATTAATTGGTCATTTACACATTTCGTAGGTCTAGCAACAACCAGACAGCATAATTAGTCGCAATGTTGGCTAGTTATAACAATACACTTAGATCACTCATCACCCTAGCAACAGACTGCTATTGTGAGTCAGTTCAATAACTAGCTACTTAGTTTCTCATTTCGCTATAAGACTTGTTATCCTGTTATTTAGTTGACCGAATGCCTGGTCAGTCAGAAGATCGGCTCGCTAATTGGAGTTCACAATACGGAATTACTGCATTTGCCCGTCAACTTCATTCTGGTATCTTTTGGCATTGGTCCTGCATATGTGTAGATAAAACTAAATTCGTTATTGTGACTAACGAACTGTGTAAACTTCCCCCAAGTAAAGCCAAAGTGACCAAATAAAACACAGCGAACCATGACAATAAAATCTCCGACTGAATCTATTCAAATTATCGACGTACGTAATACAGCGGTAGAGGATAAAGCCACTGTCATTCAAAGTCATACGTTCTTAACAGACACAAAGTCGGTCTGCTTTATAAGCAAAGCCGTATCTCTCTAAATAGCAATATAACTGACCAGAGGAGGGAGAAATATACCGTGAACGGTCATTAAGGCCCTTCTAACTGTAGAGTCCATTGTCACGTTCAAAGCCCCCGATGTATCCAACTTCTATAAAATCACTTCATTGTAAGAGAGATAAATTTGTCTCTGTCAGAAATAGAGCCTCATGACGGACAAAAACCTATTAAGATTCTGTCAGTGATATGAACGTGTATTTTCGAGTAATATACTGACTGTGGGATTACTGCGGCAAAAAAAAATCAGAAGAGTAATTATAAAGTCCTGTGAACGTTAAATGAAATAGACTTCATAGAACTGCAAAAATTATCAAGTAAAGCAAGCATCTAAAGAGAGAAATAATTTCTAGTTATGGCATTATCTTGGTCACCATCCTACCATCTAGTGTATACGTGCCCCAGTTCGTTCCTGTCCCAGGGATGGAACCACGATTCTTAGGACGTCCAACCCCTAGCCCAATCACTATACCAACTACGCTAAGCATTTACCAAATAACACACATATGTAAGCTACAGGTATGGAAGATATTCTATACATTCTTCGATAACTTCCATTCACTTAAACGCTGGCTTTTAATGCAGCTCAAGCACGTACCTCTCCCATGCGCTACGTGCGTCCAGCAAATATTGATTAAAGGTGAAGCTTCACAATTACTACCCTTTAGGTAACACTACGACGGCGTTTGTACTGTACGCGTCTTCGAGTTTCTGAAAACTTTACGTCTTGTCCGTGGTCACTTCCAACATATCAAGTAAAACCTTCATTCCTACTTCTCACAATGGGATACGAGAATAATACAATTACTGTTCCCCACAAGACAACAGTCGAAGTAAATCACAATCCTCTTTCTTCGAGAAAAGTCTGAAATTTTTTATTAGTAACAGTATTCTGACATTGCCTTGAGTGATTGCTAAGCACACCAGCGTTGTTTCTAGTGTCAGCTTCTCAAAGAGAGCAGCCTGATAAGAAATACTGCTAAGGAAATATTGCTAAAAGTATTTTTATGTTTTCATGTAGTATGAAAAAAGTGGCTTTACTAGTCAATGGTAAGAATTCCGTAAAGCGTACATGTAAAAAAAAATCCCTATAAACAACACATTTAACAGCAAATGTATAATAACATTTCTACTCTTATTCCATACCTTCCCAAATATAATACAAAGCATTGGCTTGTTGGAACCTCCTTAGGCTTCGCTCTCTTGTCCCTCCGACAAGGGTCGTATTAAGATGAAGGTAAGTATGGAGCGTTGGTGGAATGATACTGACACGGAAAAACAAGAGTACTCGGAGCAAAACCTCGCGTCAGTCCTACTTGACCTATCTCAAATTTCACAAGGAATGGCCCTGAATCAAAATCAGGCCTCTACGGTGACACACCACAGACTAGGCACCTGAGACACAGTTGAACACTAAAATGAATATCGTATAGTCCTAATCAATTAACGTTTAAAGGTGAAAGAAACGCTGTTTATTGTGAGAATTTTCAGGAACACGTGTTAAACGAACCATTCAGACAAAAGACGTTCTCAGTGCCAAACCTGGCGGTGCATGTACTAATCATTAGGCTTCAAAAGGTTACATTAAAAAATCGCAATGGAAATTTAAATAAGCTGCAAATGAAACCTCCGAAGCTACAGTGATAAAGAGTGCTTAGCTTTGTGCAGAAGGGAAAATGTCACTCCAACAGACTGTAGAAATCTGTGTTTACATTCGTATTTCTTCATATTAAACACAAAAATACAGTGTAAGTCTGACGTCAGGATTGGAAATAAAAGACGGTTTATTGGCCAAGGAGTTAGTTTGAGGAGTTTCAAGCACTAGCGTGGAATGGGTATTGCTGCTTAACTTGCAGCACAGCTGCTGCAGCTTATGTGAAGAAGAGCGTTCTGCACACGATGCGCAGAACACAGAAATAGCACGACGTGGAAGTTACGAACAGTATGCATGCATTCACGATGAAAAAACAGGAATAAAATTTTCGTCGGGAAAAAATCGGGTAAAGAGACCATTTGCCACAAGCGTGTGTAACTGACAACGTAGTGACTCTTGGTGAAACAGGGCGTGCAGGCAGGCAGGCACAGGTTAGATTTCGGTGGTAAACTTTCATGAAGAAGCACTCGAGTTACAGTACGGTCTTAACAACTTTTTTAAAAGCTCTTACATTAGCAAGAAGACAAAAAAAAAACACGAAAGGGAAATACAAGAAAAACTATATTCTAATTTATACAAAAACTTTAATATGATTTAATATGACGTATAAAATTTGTTATATTTCGAAAAATTCAACACACACACACACACATATATATATATATATACACACACACACACATATATATATATATATACATACGTACATACATACATACATGCATACATACATATATACATACGTACATACATGCATGCATACATACAAACATACATGCATGCATGCATGCACGCATTCATACATACATTCTGTTTTGAGTTTTAAATATCACGTATTTTACGCCTGCAGATGGTCAGTGCCACCGAAACATGTAATAGGCATTGACAAGACTAATAAAACTTGTTGTAGATGGCGGCAGCTCATGTAATTGTTGTAATGAAGAAGAGAATAAAAAATACAGGTTCCTTGAGAAGGTCGAATATTTACAACCAATTGAATAACTACCAGTTTTTCAATAAATAATCTCCATTATAATTACTGTTAAATTAGCGGTCGCCAATTTCCATTTCATGCTTCCTTCTGCCCCCATTGAGTGACGAATACATTCACTGTCTTTCATAAACCAGCGAAGAGTATCATGCCACTGGAGGCTAACCACCTCCAAGCTGCTGTTAACAGTACCCAGATAAGCCAAGTTAGCAACAAGACAGGCATTGCAAGTATAACATAACGACGAGGCGTATTGGGACAACCATTGTTGCAGTGGAAAGGCAATAGGTGTTACATATTCTGAGTGTGTATTTGCAGCCTTAGGTACCCAGCATGCAATGCGCATGAGCCATATTGTCATCGGTGGCCTGCCCGGCTCTACTATGTTTTTCCACATTATCTCATAAACGGCACGATTTTGGAAAACGTGTTACTGAACATAAAATGTGTGTTTTTATTTTCTCTAGGTTTGTCAGAAACATCTGTCATTCTAAGAAGCACTGAGCGGATAGGATCAAGAATGCATATTAGTCTTTATGTAAGTAAACGTTATTCTCGTCCGACTTTAATTTTCTAGACAGATTTTAAAAAAATATATTCATATATCAAATTTCATTACAGTCCGTCCAGTGGGAACCGAGTTGTTCCATGCGGACAGACAAGACGAACCTAATAGTCGCTTTTCGCAATTTTCCGAACGCGCCAATAAAATTCATTTACCGTAAAATCCTTGTCGTGTCCTGGAGTTACCGATCATAGACAAGTACGCAAGTACGTTACTCAGAATTGCAGAAGAGCATCCTTGAGCGTATAACACTATAATTGACACTGAAAATACAGGAAACATCGGGTACTACTCACCGTACGCCACAGCGTCTTATCTCGAAATTCTTGAATATTCAGCAATTCCGTTGTGAGCACATCAAATATCGCCTAGACCAGTGTTTCTCAACCTTTGTGAGACCGCGGCCCGGTAAATTCTTTTTTCATAATACGAGGGCCCGGTCCCAACAAATTTACTCGTAAATACCTTTCCGTTGTTTTCAAGTTCATACATTCAACTAACATAAGTATCAATAATTAATTAAGGCATGATCATAAAAAGTATTATTACACTTATGTATACGGTGCGGCATGTTGACAAATATAAAATTACATTTAAATTGTTTATCAGTCACTGGACTAACGAAATCCTGCAACATATTGTAGTTTCCTCAGGCCAACACGTGGGTCTGAGTTTTTCGACACATTCACGAATATATTTCTCCTCAGAATATTTCCACTATAAAACATTTATTCAAGAAAATTGCTTAGAAAACTAAAATGACAAATTCCAGGAGAACCTCTCGCGGCCCGGTATAATTGATGCCATGGTCCTGGTACCGGGCTGCGGCCCGGCGGTTGAGAAACACTGGCCTAGAACATTCATTTAACACAAGTATTTGTTAACGGGGGTTTCGGTTTATGCGCGCCACTTCTCAGTAGAATTATGATACGACCATACTTCGTACCTTTAAAGACGAGAGCAAATGACGACCTTCAAAATTGATGTATGACGTGATTCATCCGCCCTTGTTACGAGATGAGCATAGAGTGATTTTGAAGTAGAATATTTTTCTTAAATATAACTTCATAAATTTAAGGTAACTGGTTGTAAAGAGCACCATTAAAATAAAACTAAGGAAATACATTTTTGTAATACATTCTGGAATCTTCATGTACTGTGAATACCAGACGAACAGTAATATTCTGAACCCAATTTATTAAATTTCCACAGAACCACGATCAAACCAAAACCTCTCACGCATATTTTCTGGCATTATTCCTGAAATAGTAAACTGCACTCTCATATATAGTGGAAGAGTCACAATAACACAAGAGCTTTAAGAAACGTCTTCTTTTTGTGGATCGTGCAACAGGGTGCAGGTGGTAAGAAAAGGGGTATGTAAGAACAAAGTAATCCTGGAACGAATATGATTTAGTTCGAAATATTGTGGGAGATCCTGGGGGATCCGCTGTTTTCAGCTTTGTTTAAACAAAGTATTACGAAATAAATCTGGCGAGCAAATATTGACAACATTTCTAGCAGTAGCAGCAGCAGAATAAGCCATAATCCCAGCCACACTACATGCCAGTGCACAGGTGCACACAACATCCAATCGTCTCAGCTTCATCAGGGGGTACTTTTCTGTGGTTTTTCAAGACCTCTCCTTGGCAATAAAAATTGAATGAATATGATCGATGATGATGATGATGGAGATAAACATAAAGACAAAATACTGTAGCCTTGTCTCAATCCTGAAGACCGAAATACACGATACTGTAACTTTATCTGTCGTTTTATGTGTATCTGGAATTTGGTTTCTCGTGCTACATAGAGTGCGGGTGTTTGTAAACAGAGTGCTTGGAAGAATATTTGGAACTCGCATAAAAGCATAGGATGGTGGGAAAAGTTGACATTGAGGAACTTCTTAATCTGCAGCCTTACACGAATATTAGTAAAAGGTAAAGCAGTCCCAGTACAGGCCTGGACAGGCCCTGAGGGTTCCAGGAAGTTAAGGTTCCCGGACTTCATGACAACGGCACGGGATGGTGGTAAGGTTGTCAGCCTTACGCAACGGCCGCCATTACCACCAGGAAATGCTCCTGGTACTCATTTCTGTTAGAGGCTAAGTCGACCCCAGGGCCATAGTGCGATCGGAAGGATTTTATGTCAATGAAAAGTTCCAGTGACACCAGCTGGGATCGAACCAGCGACCTTCCGATTTGTAGCACAGCAACACTGTGCTACCGCGGTCCCCATAGGAATACTAGCACAGTGTTTAAATTTAGGATGATAATGTAGAACAAATGTGGGAAGTGAAGAAAGTGTACAAAATTTCAGTCTGAAATTCTGAACGATGAACACGCAAATATCGCGGAAAACTGGCTGTGCTACTGGTGTCAGATTAGAGCACCTTGACAACGGAATTACTGAAATGGTCTCTATAGTTATACCCTAGGAGACTGTATTGACGAAAATTCTCCAAATATTTTTCGATCTTAAATACTATCTACATTTCGCACACCCAGATGTACCTTTAAAAAAGAGGAACAGCAGAATATACGAATACAAAAACAATTGCAAAAGGCAAACACTTGTTGCTACTGTAACCAACCCACATACGTAACTGTCTTTTACGTCAAACGTCAAAAATACACCGTATTTGTTCGTATATTCATTCCTATGTTAAGCACTCGCTCTTTTTAACGTTATGTAACAGTGCAAGCATTTAGAAAGCAAAGGAAAACTGAAGCAAAAATAACTCCATGCATATAAGCACTAGACTTTATGGTCAGGTTTGCAATTCTTCCTCTTTGCACTAACGGGCAACCTACTGCATGGGAGGCTGGGAGAGATTCGAGCCAGGTACCTTTCGACTTCGCGCCTGAAATATTACAGAACATTATGTATGATCGGACTCTGACAATTTCAAAGCAAGCTAACTGGGCCGAAAACAATTCTTAAAGAAGTGCAGACGCAAGAATTGCAAATTCTAAACCCACATGCCTTGCAGCAAGCTGAACACGGCAGGATTAACTCAACTTACGAACGAGGTGAAGAATTCGTCTCCACGCATATCACCCTTTTCAGCACGAAAGGGGATGACATCCTGGATCAAAACGCTCACACTCAGATATCTTATGGAGATGAATGTGGAGCTCGAGATATCAGAAGCCTAAGCCACATGGTGACACATAAATATAAATTAACTTGAATGTGGGTTCACATGTGTCTAACCTATCGACATCACACCATGCCAACAGCAATATTTATCATCCGCCAACACAGTACCATGACGCATGCCTTATCCTGCATCAAGAATTTGTGCACCAACCAAGCAGTACCTCTTTCTCTACAGGAGCTGTTTTTCTTTATCTTCTCAGCAGCGACATTTGGATTATATTTTGACACAATATATGGTACAGACGTTTATCTTCATCGTAAAATATTTTATATGTCCGACAAGAGAAGAGCAGGAAGAGTCAAATTAATGGGTCAAAAGTGTAGACAACAAAACATAATACCACAAGAGTTATAAATCTAATTAGTTAACATTAGGATGTCGGCTCGAACGATCCACGCAGCTGAGGAATGCAATACGCAATACGTTAGCCTCCCCTATTCTTAATGCAAGTTTACTTCGCGTGACACAAACGGTTATTATCAAAGAGGCTCTATAACAGACTTTTGGCGTTATAACTTTTGCACGCGCGGAGGGAGAAAAGACACGCTATAATTCCAGAACCTACAGGCACGATGTTTCGTCACAGAATCTTGAACAGAAAACACAACCACTAAAATTCAAGTTATAAATTTGGATTCGAGGTTTCATTTTTGACGACATTTGCGAATGCATAATATGGCTAATGGATTTTAACACGTTTGAAGTTTAGGACGGAGTATAGGTATGTGAACCACGTAGTTTAAAACACGCTCTTTGCATTTGACCTACAGAAGTTCTTTATCGGTTTCCTGTGACTTTAAAAAAATGATTACTGACCTACACAAAAACCATCGGGTCGTCTTTGCAACCAGACAAAACATGTTCTGTGCTACAGGAATGTAATTTTTCAATCCTACGTACAAGGCTTCATGTACACAAATGTCTAAATCAATTAATCAGATGCATAAACCTGCCCTGTCTTTCTGCGTTGAAGTTAAACAAATGGCAAAAAAACTGTCTGCGGCACAGGAAAGGCGATGTCTACATCAAACACAGATAACAGTTGTAAGGCAGTGACAGAGGAAACCCCACATTCAAATCTAGGTTTCCGTCTCGAAGTACATACTTGCGCCATTAGCACAAATCTCTCTGACGCTCCACATACATTAGCAGAACGGTCTCCCACCGGGCAACACCAGCACAGATTTATCCCGTCTGCACTGTTGGTCCATGATCTGACAAATCCAGAACTGTATTTTACAACTTCGGCCGGGAGATCATAAGGATTAAGGCTTCAAGGGTGTTATTTAAATACGCTGTCAACTGCTAAGTTTACATGGCGACTGTGATAGATGAATGAATACGGACCATCAGTGGAATGACGCTTACAGGGGATAACTGACGTACTTGAAGACAACCCTTTCCCATTGACACTTTGTTCTTCACGGATAATTTGCACTGTTGACTACTCCGTCAGCGTGCTTCCAATCGGGTACGTTACTTTTAACAGATAAAAACAAGACATTTAAAAATTGCTTTCATCTTACAGATTACAAGACCAAACATTCTTCGACACAACACATTGTAAAGGTTTATCCTCGATACACCTTCCCAGCATATTAAAAAATGTTCCAGAAGTACACAATAATACCTATAAAACTGAAAATTGAAACGTTGCATTTAATCATTATAATTTTGAAATTAGAAAGATTAATAAAAGTGGCCTGACACAGAGATCAGGAGATAAAAACCAATACAACACGAATTTAATACGTATTTAATTTCCAATAATGTTTACAACAATAAAAACAGAAATCATTCTACACCCACTACAGTCCACATAAAGAATGAGATTTAGATCTAAAAATCTAAATAGTTCACGAAATCAATTGGAATTACATATTTCGCGAATCATATTATTATTATTATTATCATCATCATCTAAGTATAGCCCTAATATTTTTTCCGTAGACTGAAATAATTATAACTCTAAGCCTTATAAACTTACAGAATATCACATTATTAACTGTACTGCAGTGATACATAAATTACTTCTCTAATGATGGCCGTGCAGAGTTCGAAACGTTTTAGAAGTAACACTGTGAATAAATAAAGAAGCGCTGAATTCCTACAGCCCTCTAGCGTTTATAAATGGCTTTTCACTAAATGTCGGCGTGTTTAATCAGTTCTTGAGTAAGAAATAGGAAAACGATCTTTCGAAAACAAATTTGCACAAAATGCCAAATCTAAAAGTCAGTTTCGTCTCTTTGCTTCAACTTCGTAATTAATCGAACCGCATTCGTATAAGCGCGTAGGAAAAATGTAATCCCGAACAATAGACTTCAAGTTCAGCGAACAAAAATTTCTAATGGAATTTCTGCACGGTTCGTTCCTACGCAAACCGGCCAAATTCTCTGCATTTATTACACCGTTGGTTTTAGTTGTGTTTTATGTGTAAACTATTCCAAAAATTTTTCGAAATATTAACAACTGGATAGTATGTTGATTCATATTTCTGGCATTATGTCACATTAAAATTGTCAATAACGCTATCATAAATAATTCAATAAATTAGTTTCAAAGGATTAGAATTATCCACTTAAAAATCTAGACACACTTCCAAATCATGTCGTTATGGTGAAGGCTGGAGATTTCGCTCTTTTCTGGTACATTAACTGCGCTCTGAATACAATTAGCCGCATTCCACCCTTGACAAAGGAAGCGAATATCTGTGATAACCGTTCTTAAATCAAGGTGGCCTGGCGCTGCGCTATTGAGTGGCCAAAAACGGATTAAAACTTCACAAATCTCATTTTGTCTGTACATATTTATAGAGCGGAAACCAAACAACAAGCCGTTTATAAGAACTCTGTAAAAATGTAAGGTCTGAGTCCTTCGTGGCCGATCTTCATCATATGACAGCTCTCTGTAACTGAACACCATGTATGTTTGTAGGTTGACACAAACGTCTTACAGATCTGAACGGTGTCAAATGTCTGAAGACTGAGCCCACCGTCTGATCTAAACTCTCACAGATTTTCAGCATTACGACAATGATCAGAAACAGTAACGAAATGAAGGTAAGGCAATAGCGTTTTAGTTGTGCGCACTATGCCGGCATATAACAGGAGAGACGTTACAGCTTTAATCATTCCTAACATCGGCACTAGATGCAGGCATGTGGACCCCTTCAAGTCTATGCCACTTTACTCCCCGAGCTGAACTGGACGTTGTGGACACCAGAAAAGAATTCGTCCCTGTTGGGATTCACACCCCGGATGGTCAAGCCCACAGACTAGTCTCTACACTGCAACAAATAACCAAGGCCGATTCTGGGGTCGACCAAGCTTCTAATCAATTGTCACCGGGAACATTTTTCCTGAAGAAAAAGCGGAATGGACGTGAATTTGACCAGTCACCACCAGTATCGAGATAAAGTAGGCGTGGAGCTACACCTCCACTGCCTTCATAACGTGTACAGACACAAAGTTCTCTTTTTTCTTTACAAAAAAGAAGACAAAAAAAATAAAAAGCGTACGAGTGAATAAGACAGAGGAAGGAATGAATAAAAAAAGAAAGTAACATTGCAAAAATTTAGGGTGTCTGCATGCATCTACGACGGACAAGTCAACAAATAACGGCAATATCCGTATGACTTGCGACAGAGGTTCCGTTCCTTTTGGCGATACAGCCAGTAGCAATGTTAGCCTCAGTGTATCGCTCGCATTAAGCGGGAAAGGCTGTTTCCAACTGGGGGGGGGGAGGTTCCTTTGTTGCAGTACACCAAAGAAGAACTGCGTGCTGTTATCAGATTTTTATGGACCGAAGTGGTGAAGTCGGCAAAAGTTCATCGCAGAATGCTCCTTCAGTAGGGCGACAATTGTCTCGCCCAAAGAAAAGTGCACATGTGGGTGCAGTTATTCAGAAATTGAAGAACAAGCATAGTGGATGATCAGTGTCCTGGCAGGACACGGAGAACTTCTACAGAAGGAAATGCTGAAAAAGTTTAAGAACTGATGCGAGCGGACAGACGAATGACAGCGGATACAACTGTTGATAAACTTGGAATCAGCAGCGGCTCTGTGCTTAAAGTTATTAACAAGGACTTGCAATTCACGAAAGTTTGCGCGAGACGGTTACCAAGATACTTCACGACTGACACACAACAAAAATCGAGCGTAAGTGTGCACCAGGTTACTGGAGCGGTATGAAAAGAAAAGTGAGGCATTTTTAAAACGTATAGTAACAAGAGATGAGGCATGGGGCCACTGTTTAGAGCCTGACAGTAAACGGCAAAGGAAACACAGGAAGCACGCTTCTTCTCCAACGAAGAGTTCAAGGCTCAATCATCGGAAGCGAAAGTAATGCTTACGCTGTTTCGGGAATAGCAAGGGCCTAAATTTGAACACTGCCAGGCGAAAGGTGAAACAGTGAACAGTGAATGTCACTGTGCCTTTTTAACCGACGAACTGAAGGCGGCAATCGGCATGAAGCGAAGAGGACGGTTGTCGCAAACCGTAATTTTGCAGCACGATAATACCCGATAGCATACAGATAAGAAGATAAATGAGACATCCAAGATTTGAAATTTGAACTCCTGAAACATCCTACTTACAGTTCGGCCTTCGCGCCTAATGATTTCTACGTGTTCGGACTTTTGGAATGTGCGATTAGAGGGGTTCACTTGTCGAACTATCAGGATGTGTTGCCAAAACATATTCTTCCCAGCGGAAGTACAAAGTTGGTTGAACGTAGGACCAAGTGCACTGAAAAGGAGGGAGACTATGCAGAAAAATTAAACACTTCGTACTGTTACGTAACTATCTTCATATATTAATTTTAGCATAGAGCCGTTATTTATTAACTGACCGTTTAACAAAATCAAGATTACACTTTTAGAAAAATCTTCAAACAGTACACAGGTAATGTAATTACGAGACATCATCCCTATCTAATGGAACTGGTATATTTATGAGGTTTCTGACCCTCTTCTACCAGCACACATTTATTGTAATTCGGCTTACATCAGTTTAAGTAGATATTTCTGGTATCAAGATCATTACAAATTCTTCTCTAGGCCCATTTTACTTTTATTAGTTTTTTTTTTTTGTTTTTTCACGGTGGTGTCAGTTGAACTATGGCCTAGGAACGGTGACCGCTAATGAGCCCAATGACATTTCGAGAATGACTGGCAATGAATGGATTGGAATGCCGGGATGATACCGAAGTAATCGCATAAAAGCTGTCCTAGTTCCACTCTCACCTTCAGAAATTCCACGTAGTTCCTTGGGACTAAACGGGGGTCTCCGCGCTCAGAAGCCCGCAACTAACCCTCTGAGCTAAGGAACCGACGCCAATTTTCCTTAACTACTCAGAAATTATAGGTTTGTATCCTCCGAGTCTATAATTGACACGAAGTCTGTCCAAATTGAAGTGGTGCTACTTGGCTGCACTAATTCTGACAACGAAAACTGACACAAAGTTAGTTACGTCAGCACAGCAGTAACGTAGAGTGCGTTATTCTTGGTTTTGGCACCGTACAGTCTACCAGACGAACAACAATGTTTCGGGGGACCTACTGCCTCAATCATCGGCGTTTAAATGACTACAAACGTGGATACGGAAGACGCACCTTCCTCTGACACGCCGATAAAGTACAGAAATGTATGATACCGTAACTCGAGGGGTTGTGACACGCTCTTACACCGCCGTCAGTGCGTCTTATCTCTACGACAGTGGTAATATGACTACCCAAAAAATAATCAGCTTCTTACAGCATCCAGACACTTGCATAATAACGTGAGCAAACGAAATTAGCATTGACTCAAACATACGTTCTTTCTATCTCCCTTGCTCCTCTTATTTCCTTTTAGTAAGCACGTTTTTGTCTGAGGGTCCTCGGACCCTGTAACTGACTTTTTGTTGTTAAGATTCCCGTGTACAAACGGACAACATAATTGATTAGCCAGTGGACTTCGTGGAAAGTTGGACTTCACAAGGCAGAGAATTACTACTAATGGCTCTTGTGGTTGCTATAGCCAACTACACTGCTCCATAGTACTGTACAACTATCTCTTTCACCGCATTCAATCCTCACCCCTTTAAAGTACACAAGCAGCAGCTGGTGAACGAGGGCAACTTTTAAATCTCTCCCGTCAAGGGGGAAAAATGCTTCTGCATTTCATATAATCCACCCTTTAAAACTTCGGATCCCGAAGTTCGTCTAAATAATGTTTTAAAATAACTCTCTACCTCAAAGAAAACGTTACGTTCCATCACAAAGAAAAAAATTAATGTCGCTTAAGAACATGATTGATGCTAGTTCAGACAGCATTATATCCAGCACATAAACACGCTCTGTGGATAAAACGAGCAGTGTTTTAATGCCACAGAATGCAGTACATATAACAACCACTTTGTTTACACGGGTTTAAACAAATACAAAAATACCTAAAGAATATAAGCGAAGCCTTAAAGCCGAGTAAAATTAAAGCTTATTTTTTAGACAAACTCGTGTTGTTACAGTCATCTGAGAAAAATGGTGTTCCGTTGGTTGGACATAGAACAGACATAAAAAGACATTTAAAATGGCATAAAGAGCAACGTTTCATCTTATGTTTATTGCACCATGCATCATCTTGATAGCTGAATAAAGATAGACCAACTTGATGTCACTTGCTTTGTTATTTCATTATTTAATGCTCAACATGTTTCGGATGTTAGTACATCAATCCTCAGGAGCTTGCGACTTATTTGTTGAGTTATTTCATTTATTGCATACGGATACCACACCACCCAGCCGAACCACACCGTAACACCAACACACATCGAACCAGAGCAATACAACCCATGAAATAACTCAACAAATAAGTCGCAAGCTCCTGAGGATGGATTATTAACATCCGAAACATGTTGAGCATTAAATAATGAAATAATAAAGCAAGTGACATCAAGTTGGTCTTTCTTTATTCAACTAGCAACGTTTCAGTTTACTGCATAAATTGCAATCCTCGGTTCGTACATCTTTACTTGTTAAATTAGCCCTTTATTATAACAGTATTAATGTAAATGTGTTAACTGTAATTTTTCGACAGCAATGAGGTTGTGTGTGTGCATGCGTGCGTGCAGCAAGAAAGCAAATCTTTCTAAATTTAAGGCACAAAACCCCAAATTAACTTCATAAAACTTCACTTAAATCTAAGCTAACCAAACCTAAAGCGAACTAGTATTTTAGGAAATCAATGTTACCTTATCCTATGTAAAATATCGCATGCCGTACAAAGTACCACAGACGACGGGATCCATGCAGAAGCGCAAACTCAAGAGCGTTTGAAGTCTCTCAGACCAACAACGATTCTTTACCAACACAGATATTTCGGCATCAACCTAACGGGCTATTGCAGCAAAAGCATGTGTACACTTGTATTATCGTGGTGCGCCGTTCGAACCTCGATCGGGTCCTCAGTTGTCCTCAAGTACTCCGCTGTTTTCCTCTCCCTTCCACGCAAATTCAGGAACAGTAAAACTGTCAGTTACCAAGTATTAATATCTGCCTCACTAGAAATAAATTCCCAGTAAGGCTATAACGCTATATTTACGTTCTGGTGAGACCTCGCATTATAGAAAAATCGCGCCATAAAAATAGGGTCCGATCTGAAAGAATTGGCCCGTCACGCAACTTTGCATCTTCACACTGATCGCTGAAGTCTAGTAATAGCCGACAAGCGTATGCCAAAGTTAGCGTTATGGACCTATTCATCATTCGCTTTATTGCCAATTCGCCTTAACGAAACGCGAGTAATAGCAGAACTGACTGCACTGCACAGACTTGTCATCGGGAATAGAAAACCAGGATACTGACACAAAACGACGCGGTTTGTAAACAACCTGAGGGTAGGCGATTTTACAAATGGTTATTGTCGCTAGCTATCTGCAAAGTTGTGCAGTACGCACGCTTCTATTCAAACTCTCTTATTCTTCCCCATTTTCCCCCCTCTGAGTGCATCAACTAAATGACGGAGCCTTCCCTTCGAAGGTTGTTTTATGCACGCCACTATTTTCTTTCGCCCATCGAGTTATCGATCCAATGGCTTATTAGAATGCACGTATCACTTGCCTTAATGAGACATGTTACGTAACGTACAGCACAACATACTCCTGTGACATCTGAAGTGGTGCAGACACTACCGCTATCAATAAACTACAGTCCGGTAATTCATATTTATACATTTTTAGTCGTTAACTGGTCTCAGCCAATATAAAAAGTTTAGTTCAACAGGAGGAGAACTAAATTTCTATTCAATAAGCCCCACAAAACACAGATACGGTAAATCAGTCCCTTTACAGGCCTGGAGTGGCCCAGAGGGTTCCAGGAAGTTAAGGTTCTCAGATTTTATGACAACGGCACAGGGTAGTGGTAAGGTGTCAGCCTTACGCACCGGCCGCCTTTACCACCAGGAAATGCTCCTGGTACTCATTTCTGTTAGAGGCTGAGTCGACCCCAGAGCCATAGTGCGATCGGAAGGATTTTATATCAATGAAAAATTCCACTGACACCAGCTGGGATCGAAACAGCGACCTTCCGATTTGTAGCACAGCACCTTAACCACTGTGCTACCGCGGCCCCCACAAAATACAGAAACTTTAAATAAAAATAAGTGATAAACATTATCAAAATTAAAAGTATATCAAGTCACTTTACAAATACATTATTGCCTCAAATACTCTTGTACTTTTATGTAACTGCTTAAATGTCTAAAAGCAGACAATGTGCGAACTTTCGGATGAATATTCATTATTCATAACAAAACGATATAGTGCAAATTCAGGTCTCTCTGCCGTAACTACGAACGTTACAGTTACGGTCTTCCGACATGTTACTTCATGTAGCTTCTTACAAATTACTGCCTCAATTTTATACCTCACTTTCTCAAATCTTCTACCCTGAAGGTGGAGGCAAGACGGTCATCCGAAATTCAGTAAACGATTACTATAGTAAGTGACGTTACCTCCGAAAAGACGCCGATCTTCATAGTTACGACCATTAGAAACAGCACGATTTCTTTTTCAAAACTCCACATTTCTGCGAAGTCCGTAACTCACTTTTAAGGCCACGACTCACTTGCCGGCAGGAGCAACAAATTCAGCTCTCCTTCCAAGTACCCAGACCGGTCCAATTTCCCACCCAGCCTCCCATTAAATGAATAACGGAGCGTCTTTCGCCCGAGGTAAAGCGACAGAGGTGTGAATCTAATCACTCACCTCGACCAAGTACCAACGTTAAGAAAGTCTGCAGCTATACCGCAAGTACCACACGCCTTTATTGCGTGCACAGGAACAATTTTACCTGTTGTGGTACTTTTGTATGAACAGTATAAAGGTAAAGGTAAAGTTCAGCCTAGAACAGGCCACGAAGGCTCAGAGGGAGAGTAGACGTATAGCTCTACTCTTTCTTTAACCTAGGCGCTAGATGGTGGTGGGTGATCAACGCCACGCCCCGGCCGCTTTACCCGGAAAAGAGCCGGTACCCAATGTATAGGAGGCTGGCTAGGCCCCAGGGCCGGTCTGGACCGGTGCGGAAAATCTCGTCCCCACTATCCCGGTCCTCTGTACAAAAAATATAATTATGTTAAATGGTACGAACTTCATGAAAAGTCAGCTTGTCATTTCGCTGCGTTAGAAGTTCACCCTCACCTGTCTTCGCGCAACTAATTATGCTTTTTTTTTCAGTTGTCGGAGTTATACAACGTTGAATGGGAGAGAGTGTGCGAATAAGGATTCAGAAAGAATGTAGAAATACGCAGCCGTGGACTATTTTAAAGTTTCACTTAACACTTGGATATTAGTAAGAATGCCAGCGACAGCCTTACAACACCAGCCTGTCTTAAGATTAGAGGCGTAAAAATCCCGGGCGCCTGGTCGCCAGTGCGAGTACTTTTTGTATGGTGCTGCCTTATGTCTATCGCTCCTCGGTACGGAAATTGCTCTGTCAGCTATCAGGTGCCTAGAATTTTGAGGCGACCTCCAGAGTTTTAGAAAATTTGTGCACCCCTACTCTAGATCGAGTTCGAATGCAACACCTCTTGAATGTGAAAAAAATATACCACGTATATGCACTGAAACAAGTATGGATACTAATTTTCTGCCCTATTTGTGATGTGTTTAATCTCAAGGGTACACAATGAAACAAAAACACCTTCCGCGCTAAATGTCACTTAATTATTCTAAACTTTGCTAGGTTAATAGTGAATAAAGGAAAACTTCGTTAACACTTGAGGAAACTTCGCAGCGTTAGGTATATAAGATATTGAGGAACGTTGTAGGGGGTGGGGAAAACAAGCCTTTGGGTTTGGTTTTATAGTGCTTTAATTTGATGGCGTGCTCATTCAGGCAGGGATGAAGACAGAACATAACGCAAATGATGACAACATGATCTAAGCTCCTTTAAACTTCCGCAGAACATGAGGTTTCTCATCAATCACTCAAAGGCAAGGTAACTACGCACATAACATTTTCAAAACCAAATTCTCGCTGCAAAAGTACTGATTTATCACGGCTCTACGTCAGACGACAGTCTCATGGCAGACAGAAGTCGTCTGTCGTAGTGTACGAACTGTTTCATTAAAAATGTGGTGTAGATGCGCAAAATCGACAAAGTTCATGTACTTCTCGACATCATCGTCACGTAATCTTTCTTACAACAGGCCAATGCCAGCGAATTCTCGGCATAGTGAAATCGAGCGCTTCCACTTTCAGTTTCCAGCAACGTCTTGTTTCCTTAAGGCTATTCACTAGCTGCTTATGTCTTCTTCCTCGTCTTCCCTTTCTTTTCATCTTTCCTTCAATAACATGTATTAGCAGGAAGTTCCATCGCAAGATGTGACTAATTCAGTTAGCATTCCTGCGATGTATTTTATGTGGGCCGTTCCTTTCCTCCTCGACTCAATGTAATACTTTCTTTCCAACATATCGATCCTAATGTTTACAAGACGATTAAATCGCCAAGGAGTCAGTTACCAATTAATTAACAAACTACGTAGCTGTCGCATTCCTTGAGGAGCGTTCTTCCATGAATTACCGGCAGGAGCAGAATTTCAAATTACAAAAACCAACATCAAAAGCTGCCTGTTAGCGCACCAATAGACACGTAATTACAGTTACACCATCGCGACGTGCTTCTCTACGTTGCAATTTAATATTATTGTAATTCCCTCAGTGTCTCATCTCACATCAAATCTCTTCCCGCAGACTTAACTTGAATTAACACGCTAGTACATTCGTTACTTTAAGAATACGCCGTTTATATGCCTAATATCCGATGCAGCGGGCTGTCATTGTAAGGGAACCACAAGACATGTACATTGTTGCTAAGTGTTAGGCTAAATTTACCGAACGATGACACATAATTGAGTGAAATAATTAACATTAAATTAAAATTTCATTAACAGAGTTCAGCTTCTTAATCTGTTGCTCTGTGACTGAAACCTACACACTGTCTCAGCCCTAACACTTTAAACCATTTCTGACGTTATGTTTGTAGTAGCTGCCATAATTCCACACTTTCTTCATGACTAACAGCTCTAAAAAGAACACTGACTATCCGTTCCAAAAAAAGTGCGTTAAATCTAGGCACCTATAGGTTTATTAAACAGAACCACATGTACCCACCCGATAAGGTAAAAAAAATTGCTAGAAGAGAGTGGTGCTCCGCATTCGGTTGCAGATTTTCATCGAAAATTCTCGGCACGTCGAGGTAAATTGCCCTACCATGGTAGCCCCAGAGAAAGAAAGAAAGAAAGAAAGAAAGAAAAAGGAAGAAAAAAGAAAGAAAGAAGGAAAGACAGTGACTGGGGTCAAGAACAGAATTTCATCTCTGTATATATGCCATATTACTTCGATGCATATATATGTGTGTGGATCGCAGATAAGGCAAATTTTAAGCCTGCGTCGTTACTTTTGTTTCATTCAGGTACGTGTGAGCCTTATAAAAATACATACAACTTCAGAACAGCCAGCATGATTGTTGGCAACCTAAAGAGCATTCGATATCAAACACAAAACTACTGTAGTCCGTTTCAGTTACTAAGGTAGAGTCCCTTGTCCATATTTTAAAGCATGCAAATGTAACTAAAATAATAAGATTACAATTTCACCTATCGTTTCGTATAAGTGCAAGACGCGTCCTTTACCACAAAGTAGAACAGAGGTGACGTCTGAGAACATGTTACTGAGAACAAAACTTGCAAATACGGGAAAGGAAAGAGGAATAAGAATAAAACTACTAAACGAGAAGCTGCCTGTCGTGTACTGTCAGCAAAATATTGCTAGAATGATTAGATAAATGAAACCAAACACCACAAATAATTAACGTATATTAGATGGACAGGGTGCGAAAATGTGTATCGAATTTGGCTAATTCTGAACGGTATCCAGAAGCAGAACCTGCAAGTGCACACTAATGAGGATGAAACTTGCATGTGAACAGAACCATTTTTGTGCGGATGACCTACTACCTCCACTTCATGGATGACTCTGCACCAAGAGCCACGGTTGGCTGAAGGCAACTCCTGTGGCGCTGCTGTCAGATCTGCAAAACAACGGATCTTAGAAGTGATCAGTCGAACCGCTCGACTTGGGAGATCAAGCGAAGTACTTTGACGTTGTACACAAAGACGTTATTTGTGGATGTGCTGTGTCATCACAAAAACCTACCACAAGCCATAATGTAAGCTGCTTATAAAATGGAGCCTAATGGTTTTCTAGCGAGACCACAGAAGAAAACTAAAGTAAGAAGCGGGAATAGTTGACCATTTTGTCCTCTTATGTAGAGCGTCTACAAATGAATGGCAGGTCTAAGACTTTGAAAACTCAATGTCCCACAAGATAAAAGTTTAATTTCCAATCGTTCCAGTTACAGAAAGAAAAAGAATAATGACATTAGGAAAACTACTAACACCCAGATAAAGTATTTAAGGTTATGAGATCCTCCGTAATTTGTCATTAATGAATTACCTTGAACGCAGTGAAATTACTAAATAAGGAAATACTTTTTTCAAATCTTAGTATGAGGAAGAGATTAACTTGGTCGGAGTAATATCCCTATTAAATGAGCAACTCTTGTCATAGTTGTTGACGACAAACAACCAACACAATTTATGAATTTACGCAGTTATTCAGTTTTCAGTAGGATACCCCTCTTCGTCATTACATTCAGATCGGCCGTTGGGTACATTAAGTTACTATTCGAAACATACTAGGGATGATACGACCGAATCTGAAATCTTTCAATAAATCTACGTAATGCTGAAGTTAACAGTAGGATAGTATCGTTGTGTTGCAGATAATTTGTACTCTTGTGTCCATTTTATGGAAAATAAAATTACATGCAGTAACTCGAAGAAATGCTACAAATAACTGTTTCCAGGTGAAATGACGGAAATATATAGATAATTTCAAGGATTTCAGCGTATACATATATGTTCATTTGTGTTCGTGTGTGCATGTGAGATTCAAAAAGCTGTACTCTGCTGAATACAACCGAAATCGGATTTGCGACGGTGACGTAGAGAACAAATTTATAATGCTCCTACTGAGAACGCCTTGTAATCGAAATCATTGTATTCTCTTGGTATCCTGAAGCCTACAGGCATTCGTAAGAGTGGAGCTAAACTGAACAGTGTTTACAGAGTCCTGTGCATTAGGAAAACTGGAAACAATTTACATGAATCCAGACATTAAATAATGTCCACATAACCCTACTTGTTATGCATTTTTCGCACACTATACGTCCACAAACGGAAAATCGTCTTTCTCTCGCTTTCGCGTGGTTTACTTTTTGGATTTTTTCAGCGCCGAAACTGGTGGACAATTAAAGATAAATTTGGCACTTCGAGCGCAAGCTTAATTTTAGTACTTTTTGGCAGACCATTAAAGGAAGATAAGATGGAACAGTTTTCTTAGTTACCGCACGTCTACGGAGAACATCGCGTTGAATGTTCAACACTACTCCAACTCCGGATGTCAAGGGTTTGATCCCTGGTCCGGAATCCTGAATCCTGTTATCCTGAGTTCGTGTGTGGTTCTCTTCAGCCATCTAGTGAAAGGCAGTGACAACTAATTCCAAACTGTGAAGTCCGTCCCGAGAAGTCACAAATTCCTTACCTAATCAAGAAATTCCTAGTTTTTAAATAAAACTCGTGGTTTCGTTATCGTGTTCACTACGTTGCACCACTTTTCCCTATCCTACGCTCTCTGCTAGCAGGTGCAGGCAGTCCCATGAGTTCATTATTTTGTGGTTTGCATTTTGTAACGAGGATTTTCTGAATAAACTAAAAAATCTGTTATACGAGTATTATAGTTTCGTCTTGCCTAGGCTTGTCTAGTCGAGACTATCCTGGCAGATGAATCCGGTTAACGCCCTTCCATCCTTCATAAGATCCACCTTAATATTATCGTCCCATCTATGCCTATACGTTCGAGAGGAATCCTTCGGGTTTCCTAACCAAAACGCTGTATGCTTTTATCTTATCCCAGAAACTTTGTTACAGCTCCTTAAAATACCCCATACCTACAGAAATTCCAATTCGGAATTCTCAAGCACTTTCCCATTCAATTATTCCTATACAACCTTCATAACGCGTGTTAAATAACTAAGAAATAAATAACCGTATTTCGCTCGTTACGTATATGCAGTTGATATGGGCCTAACCTTAGGCAACACATTTGGTGACACACAGTATGTGGTGACCCTAGTTCACAAAGAACCGCTAGTTTCAGTGACGTGAGCTCTGAACAGCATCACCTAAAAAGGTAATGGAGAAAACCGCACAAACAAGAGCTTCGTAGTTTGAAACCTTCACCAAATATCAATTCACTCTTTTAACGTAGAACTGAAAATAAAGGAATAAATAGGCGAAGGACGAAAATAATAGTGAATGATCCCTGCATTAAATTCCATTGGGTATTTTTCACAGGTTGTTTGGTAATACAACGTACAGTACCTTGTGAAAAGCACGTGTAAGCCAGCTTACGCGAAGGGCAATCAGATGTGGGCATTCTATACATATGGCAAGAATGGTGTATGGAGCTGTTACAAGGAAGGGTATCAGAAGTTGAGGAAAACGTCAGAGGACGAGAAAAGAGGGGTGGGATGTGTTGGGAACGGTAGGCAAACTGTACAGATTTGTCAGGCGACGGATATGTTAAACCGAAAAGTGTGTTATTACAGGAGCACGTCGTATCTGGAGCAGTGGTAAGGGAGGCGATTGAAAATTAAAATTATTTGGGGACAAAGCTGTGGCCCAAAATGGTAGTGCTGAAATGGCAGCACAGTAAACTTTGACTTGTCTGCTACATCTATAATGCAGTGACACATCAGCCGAAATAATGAAAGTTTAAATGCCACAGTCCCCAACAATTCACAGGCCATGTATCCACTGCATATGTCGCACACTATTTATAATAAAAACTGTCCCTGTGACTAAGCACCGTGCCAAAAGGATGCGTAGGGTAGTGGCCTGACAAACTGCGACGGCTCTCTGGAGCGGAACGGATCGTAAAATCCAGACTCTCCCTGGATCGATTTCCGGTCATCCACCTATTTTCCTGTTCCCTATTCAGTCAGCTATTCCGTCTCGTACTTTTGTGATATTTGCTTGATATCTGGGTTTGTAACCTCTTAAAGAATAAAACTAATCACCCTTTTGTATATAAATCAAATTCGTATCCCACGCGAACAAATTGCGTTTCAGTTAGACCAATCTGGTTAATGCTGCATATGGAAACAATGGCCGTTTATTGTGATAATCTTATGAAACAAATAAATTTACCTGTTTTATTTTTCAAAAGAACACATGCACACACCGCACGAACGCGCGCACATACATACACACACACACACACACACACACACAAGTACATGGTTAAATAAATATACGTTTTGGACAAAGTTTAGAGTTGTCGGAACAGAATAACGCGGTTGTCCGAAACGCAGAATACACAACGTGCAATGACTGAATTGTAGTGAATATTAGATTGGACAGGATGTTGAAGGCAGTTATCGAGGCCTAATTGAAGAGACTTATCATCATAGCACTACCCTGTAGTGGAGGTGGAAAACAACGAGAAAACTCTTTCCAGGACAGTCAGTAATGCGGCTGGGATTTGAAGAGAACACCGGAAAAAAGTCAGAAACATTAGCGGTTGAGTGCAGGGGCTTCAATCCAGACCATCGGTTTAATTACTTGTTCCAAAACTGGAGACTCGCAGCATATCCCAGTTTTAATCCTGACGTAATAGTTTTACCTCCGTAACTTATTCACGAACAGATCTAGCACTATTCTGTAAAACAAAGGCTGTATTGGCACATTTTAGCGGTTAACAAATGCAATTTTAATTAACTTTATTTTTAACTTTACTACAGATGTACAAACGTCTCCGAACATTTGGACTTTAACATGTCCTCGAAAACTGACCCCTGCCTACCACGGGATTTTATAATTTATGTTTGCTACGGAGAGGCAAACCAATCGAAGCGCGTTTCATATAAGATATGTAAGAAGGTATTGTTCATAATTAAACGTGTCCAAAACTATGACGTACTTTTCACAGTATTTTATAACAGCAGAGTAGCCAAAAAAAAATCCAAGCCATAAAACTGCTCCGTAGAGTATCTACGAGAAGCCTTTTATAACGTGCCGTCTGAACAACAAATGCGTTTAGAAGCTGTAGGTAGATTTCGCAAGGAGTTTAAGGTTCAAGGTCTGCTGAAATACAATACACTCCCTACTGTGACAAGGAAAAGCAATAATACTGAAGAACAAAACCATGTGTTAAAGGTAGACAAATTTATGACGGAGAGATAAACCACGTATTGTGTGCAGGGTGTAGGGTTAAATCCCCCGAAAGAAATTTCACAAATTCCGTTTAATTGCATTACGATAATCCACACAGATTCTGAAGTCTCAACCATACAGCGCACTGCCTATCATCATTAAGTTAACTTCCGTGTAGTCCTCTCGGTTTACAAACAGAGCAAACAATTTGTGGCCCAAAATATTCAATAAAATTCTGTCATATATATGTGAAATAATTTTGTATATAGGTCTATTTAATAAGGTATCAACTGTTCGAAAAACGTGGACATATGTTTTAAGTATCATAACAGGGGGGACCGCGGTAGCACAGTGGTTAAGGTGCTGTGCTACAAATCGGAAGGTCGCTGGTTCGATCCCAGCTGGTGTCAGTAGATCTTTTATTCACATGAAATCTTTCCGATCGCACTATGGACCTGGGGTGGACTCAGCCTCTAACAGAAATGAGTACCAGGAGTATTTCCTGGGGGTAAAGGCGGCCGGTGCGTAAGACTGACAACCTACCACCATCCTGTGCCGTTGTCACGAAATCTGGGAACCTTAACTTCCTAAGAACCCTCTGGGACTGTCCAGGCCTGTAATGGGACTGCTTTACCTATCACAACGGGGAGTAAACTAAAGGTACGTACGTATCTACGTACCTAAACAAAGGATTATCCGATCCAATTTAAATAAAGGAAACATGCAAGCATCACAGTTGTTGGGATACAGAACTTACTTTTAATTGCTTTTAATACTTCTAATGCTCATAACTTTTGAAGGTCAATTACAAACAATTATAGTATTATAACTACCTATGTACATACCGATGGTGTATTTAGTGCTGATTATCAACGTATTCTTGTAACATTATATTAAGTATACAGTCTACCAGCTGTCTGTGACAAGTTACCATGTACGCTGCACGCATGGACTCAACCTGTAACTCCCTTAAGACGGCCAGGATATTTGGCCGAAACACGTAGTTGTGTGTAATAAATACAGAAATAATGTGCAACTAGTTGATGGTAAATCCGAGTAGAAAATCAATGTATTGTTACTTACAGAACTGAATCATGCTACAGAATGCGCATATAGCAACAATAACTTTCGGATACAGATGTTCATTTGAATCTCTGTCACAAGTAGCTTCATCATTGTAAGGTCTAAAGTACATCTTGGAAGACCTCATTTTTCCGGATCTCATTCCTCCACCCAAGTTTCACTACCAAATATATATTCTGGCAATAACTCCATGTGCCATACGAAAAGGTCTAAAATTCAGGTAATAACTCAGTTTATCTCATGATGAAAAGATGAAACAAAACGAGGAAAAAATCATCTTGGCACACTTTTATGAGACGCTGCCAAAACCTCGGCCTATTATTGCCTGTGTTACACCAAACTGAGATATTGGGGAACCAACTGTTAAAGGAACTTGCAAAAACAGACCAACTCCTTAAATTTTTGGCTCCAGTCTCTTGCCGAAAGAGTGCTGGCCTGTGAATTCAAATGCTGCATTACTCAATTTCATTATATAAAAACAGATTAGAGGTGAGAAATTACATATGTGAGAAAATAAATACGTATGTAAGGAATGACCGTATATAAGATGACTATATTTACTGGAGAATAAAATCTAAGTCTAGACTGACATAAACATTCAGAGTTAAACAAAGGTAGAGAAATTTCTTCCTTTGAAGCCGGAAGGGTAGAGTCAAAAGCTTCAGTTTCCCAAAGGATATGAAGCATAACCGTGACATACAGCAACCTAGACTATTGTGCTGTGATTTACCATAATATCTTAGGTCCACTGTGGTGTAAAGTACGAACTGCATTGGCCAGAACGTCAGTCTGAAGGCTCCCTATCGTGTCGTGTTGACATCATGATAACCCTGTTACATAACGACACATAAGCACAAACAATGTGTGGGATTACAAGGATACTGTCACATAATATGTAACCATTATACAAGGTGTTTAATAAAAATAAAGTCATGAATTAGAACGTTCTTGTGGTATATAGAACAAAGGCGAAATTATCTAGCGACGAAAATTGTTGTTGCAGATAATTAACAAAGTCACCGAATCCACGAAGTACAATCCTTGAGTACTGAACAGTTTCTCATCTGCTCAAGAAATTCTGCGCTTTTTAGAAAAGCTGACAGTTCATTGCGAGGTTCACAACAGCATGCCACTTTTCTCAACCCTGCGCCAGATCTGTTCACCCTCACGCCTTACCAGAACATTTCTTTGATGTGCATTTTAATATTATTCTTCAATCTATGCCTAGGTCTTCCAAGTGATCTCTTTCCTCAAGTTCTCCCACCAAACTCTTCAATGCACCTCTCCTGTCCCCATACGTGCCCCGTCCATCTCCATCTTCTTGATTTCCTCGCTCGAACAATCTGTTTCCGATAAACACACAAAATTCTGATGGTTGTCTGTCTTGAAGGAGACTGTGTCGCTACGTGGCCACCCATTGCGGTTTCCGTCGTGACAACAAATGATCGGGTAGGCAGGATTTACAAATCAGATATCTTGTCAACGTACAACCTACGGTTTTTGAACCAAGAGAGCGGAAGAGCCGGCAATGCTAGGCACTATATACCGTAAATTTAGATTTATCTCTGTGGTACACTCCAGAAGTCATTTACTCAGGTCCATGAAAAAGAATCTTTAATGACAAGCTAACAGTCGCTCAGCTGGTAAAGAAATTCCCTGATAGTTATAGAACACACAAGACCTACCAAATAGCTTCATTAAACAGTACATAAGACACCACCACTGCATCCCAAGCCAAACGATAAGACTCTAGTTTATCTTGATATATTAATACTCTAGTTCTTTAAGATCCAGGTTAATATTATTCCCCCATATATGCCTAAATATCCCAAGTTGTATCTTCCCTTCAGGTTACAGAACCAAAATATATATAATGTAGAAGATAGGCGCTGTTGCCCTCTGATACTACATATATATATACATTTTCTACCAAAATGGATTGCTCTCTGGTATGTTGTATGAACCTGTCAGTACGTCATATTATATGGTGTCGAAAGAAGATAATTCACGAATAATGAATTCGGCGGGATCAAGAAGGAAACAATCTTGGCATAAACGCGATACTACCCTTGGATTCTAATAGGTGGACTATAGAAAACCTCAGAAAACTTCAGTCTGAACAGCCCATCTCCATAAGCCAAGACTTGGAGCATAAATAAAACTGACTCTGATGCTATAACGATCTTAAGCGAGGGGTACTGGGGACTGTCTGTTGGGGGATAAGGAGGCCGGTCCGTGGCTTTAATTAGTCTCCATTAACCAATGACTAGATTTAGAATTTGGATAGCTTTATATCAACAACGCCTTCATGCAACGGTGTTTGGGCACAGATTCTGGCTTTTGTTTTTACTATAAAAACAGTGACGTCAGCCGTAATGTGTAAGCATGAACTAAGGTAGTATTTGCAGTACAGTGAGGAAATTAAACCGGTGATTTATGGGTGATTAAATTTGTTCCATACCAAACTTTATGCCTGTAATCCATAAAACCACCGAAAAAGCCTGCATGTAATAAGGAAATTTGGAAAGGAAAACGTGCAGCTACTTGACGTCCTAAGCATTCAGTTCCTGAAGAGCCACTTCTGCTGGAATAAATAAACTGAACTGGTCAGTTCAAAAGTTCAGCAGACGGACAGAAATAAAGGTATAAGAATGCAATTAATAATTACAAACATAGAGACTTGAAGGGCGCTTAACAGTACTTTTCTAGAAATGGGCGGAATTCAACCGAAAAATTGGAGATCATTTCCCAAATTATAGGGAACATTATTCTTGCACAACACAAGACAGTCTCAGTTATTTATAATAGAAAGTAGTTTTGAATATTGAAAAGAGGAGTGTTTCTTAGGGTTATACAGGGAATTGTGGGCCGGGTAGCGAAGTCGGTATAGCGACTGGCTACGGGCTGGATGGTCCGGGGATCGAATCCTGGTGGAGGCGATATTTTCCGCACCTGTCCAGACCGGTCCTGGGGCCTAACCAGCCTCCTGTAAAATGGGTACCGGATCTTTCCCGGAAGTAAAGGGCGGCCGGGACACTAACATTATGATGCATTACAACTTTGGTAACACTAACATTATGATGCATTACAACTTTGGTAACACTAACATTATGATGCATGACAACTTTGGTAACACTAACATTATGATGCATTACAACTTTGGTAACAATAACATTATGATGCATGACAACTTTGGTAACACTAGCATTATGATGCATTACAACTTTGGTAGTACTAACATTATGATGCATTACAACTTTGGTAGCACTAACATTATGATGCATCACAAATTTGGTAACACTTACATTATGATGCATGACAACTTTGGTAACACTAACATTATGATGTATGACAACTTTGGTAGCACT
>Ga0131853_10003159_pt1 | contig 29527 bp, 26 predicted proteins | sample TergutLab28metaG_FD_92764 | JGI IMG/M metagenome (GOLD analysis project Ga0131853, IMG submission 92764) | Labiotermes labralis P1 segment gut microbial communities from Petit-Saut dam, French Guiana - Lab288 P1 (version 2) (version 2) | ecosystem: Host-associated > Arthropoda: Insects >... | reverse complement strand
GGTTTCGTTTTTGTAGAATTTCTTGTTCCGTTTTAATGACTTGTCAAGTGTTCAGAATTTTTACCCCCCTTTGCACCCCGCTGCTGCCCCCCCCCCCCCACCGCCCCGCCACACATGCCACTTAAAGCCGTTCCTAAACACTAGAAGCGGTCATGCGTCATCAACAGCCTACATTATAAAAGCTGTTTATCCTATTTTATTTCACAAAAGCCGCAAGTATTTAAGTGCAGAGATGTATAATGTATATTTTACTGTAGTTACGAGAAATGACAAAGACGTGTGTACGTCGATATTAACAAGTTACGAAATGTCTGCTGTGCGTAACACTTGTGGCACTTTCGCTCTTTCATTGGCCATATTAATTTTGTTGTTCCCATTGTTCGTGGACGCTTTCACTGCGGTGTAAGCGCAATCACTAATTTCGGCTGTTTTTTCTCGTGGGATACGTTTCAGCTGTTTCCTTGTCTCTACATGTCGTGACGTCACATTTGCTGTGCAGGCCCTCCCCGACGTACGTAGAAGTAACCTCCGGAAGATCCGGTGCAAGTTGCAATTCTGTATACATACAGTCAGCTGTGTACTGTACGTGCCTGCAAGGGAGTCCAGTTGAAATACAGACTCCATCCAACACACCGGAACCTGATCGACGCCACCTTCGTCGCGTAGTTCTTTCAGACCCTCAACCAAATATTCGGTGCGCGTTTAAAAAATATTATTGCAGTTACTTTGCGCCTTTAAAAATTTCGTAATTCTGGATCTGCGTAAGTCAAGAGGTGTCTCTGTGGTAAACGGCGAGTTACCGTGTTGCTCTTTCTTATCTCGTCATGGGCGATATATCCAATTTCCTGTACTCGTTTCGTAAACGCCGGGATATATTTAAATAACCATCTGTTTCTTCGATCTGAGATCGTACCTCGCAGAGAATGAATTCTGTCGCCACTGTAAAAACCAGTCACATCGAGACATCTTGAATGTGACGATCCTGAGAAGGGAAACCGGAAGTAGTTGGAGAGAAACCTGTCTCGGTTTCACGTCGTCCCCCACAAATTTGTCATGGACTGGCCTGGGATCGAAATCGAACCTCTGCGGTGAGAGACAGGCAACGAACTACCTGAACCAAGTTACAGCCAATGTTCCTTACTGTAACTGACCGACATGTTGCCAGAGGGACAAAGGGGCAAAGTCTGGAAACCTTTCAAAAAGCTGTACGCTTTCCAAAATCGCAAAGCATTGGATTGAAAAGGGCTTTTGCTATTTTGTCAATATTCAAAGGGTAGTGGCTACAGTCACAAAGTGTGGGTAACTGCCAGGAAGAAAACAAGGTGTAAAAATCCAGTAATATGTTTCATGTTTTCACAACACTTTTTTAATATTTTTAGTGTCCAGTGCCATTCTGTGAAATAATATGAGGTCATTTCCACGTTCCTTGACCACAGGAAGGGATAGAAGCAAGTGCTCAGTGATTAGCTTGGTTTAACAGTACAGTCATCAGTTGTCAGCAACCAGAAGGCAGACAGTTACAGTCACTATGTAAGGCCCACATAATATGCATTCCAGGCCTCAGCTCTGAATGGACTTGATGGCTGTTTGATAGAGGCTTCCTGGCCCAAATGTGGCCTGGACGTAGCAAAGAGAAAAGTCCCTACCATACAAGGCCCCTGGCTCTTGCAGTTCATGGCTGGTCGGTTTTGTTCATTCATCCTGTCACATTTAGATTTAAATCCTTTATTTTGTAGTGGAATTTTCAGGTATTTTGTGAAATATAGCCAGCCATTCCAACACTGCAAATTCACCACTCATTTCTGGACAGCAACAAAGAAAATTTGTGCAAATATTTAATTTTTTTAAGCATTGTACCTGTGTATACGTTCAAAGGCCGAATTAGGAATTCAGGTCTGATAAAAACAGCTGGGCATGACATGCAGAAAGAATTAAAAACTTCATATGCCTATTCAGCTATTCAGTAGGAGGACAGAAGGGGTCTGAAGGCCAACACAATTATTATTATCATTATTATCATCATCATTAAAATTAAAATGTAAAGATTAAGATAAACAGAATTATAATTTTGCCTGTTGCTTTTATGGGTATGAAACTTGGTTACTCACATTGAGGAAGGATCATAGGCTGAGGGTGTTTGAGAATAGGGTGTGGAGAAGAATATTTGGGCCTAAGAGGGAAGAATGACGAGAGAGTGGAGAAAAATACATAATGAGGAGCTTAAGGATCTGTACTCCTCACCCAATATTGTTCGGGTGATAAAATCAAGAAGAAAGAGATGGACAGGGCATGTAGCGCATATGAGTGGGAGAGGAGAGACATATGCAGGGTTTTGGTGGGGAAACCTGAGGGAAAGAAACCACTTGGGAGACCCAGACATAAATGTGAGTATAATGTTAAGGTGGATCTGCAGGAAGTGGGATGTGGATCGATCTGGCTCAGGACAGGGACAGGTGGCGGGCAATTGTGAAAGCGGTAATGAACCTTTATTAACTTGTGAAACAAGCTGGTTGGTGTATTATCTTGAGGTCACCATGTATTTTATGCAGCCATTTATTAAATGCTGTGTTTCTCACAAACTGTGATGTATTCATCAGCGTCAGCTAATTCTTACTCATTTACCGCTGTGACTGATACAGATATATCTTGATCGACGAGCCAAGGATGAAGTGCTGATGTTGGTAGCTGCTAAAACAAATGGTGCGACACCTCTTGTGATGGCGTGTCGCAACGGTCACTTTGATGTGGCGGAGTACCTCATAGAGCACTGCAGAGCTGATGTTGAACAGCCGGGATCAGGTGAAGTCTTTTTGCTCAAAGATAAAATACAATTATTTGTAGTAAATATCTAAATTCTCCTCGCGCTATGAAGCTCGCCCATTCAGGACAGACAGGGGTGCACAGGTATACCAAAAATGTAGGAGTCACCTCAAAATTCTGGGTGCCAGAATGGTAATATGAAGCAAGTGCAGTACAGGCGACCCACAGAATATTAGGTGCCAACGTACACAGTTCAGTTCTCCTGGCACCTACGATTGTTGCACCCTTGAGGAATGCAATGGGGCATCTGCCAACTGGGGCTTTTGTTTTGCATAATACTGAGGATATGTTACATGTTGCACAGTAGTTGCTGTATCAGTATGACATTTTGGTTTAAAATAGACAACATTAATGATACCGTTACAGTGTCCAGACTGCGAGTTAGAATATTACAACGTACTGGTATGGCATACGGCAGTTTACAGATGAAAAATGTAGTGTGTGTGCTGTCATCATGAAGGGAAAGATATAACAAAATTGTAACAGACGGCAGTTGACCAGAGAATTTGCAACGTAAATCATACTAGCACATATGGCAAAGTGTTAATATGTGGCAGCCGTCTTGAATGGGGCGTTTAGCGCATGGGGTGAGGTGATTAGTGCATCAGTGAGTGTGGGACATGGTACAGTATAACCATGCCTTACTGATGGAGCCAATAGAGTGTGTTCATGTAAGAATTCCTATTGTAGGATTTTTATGTGTGTTATTGCTGTAGAATATGAAATTGTGAGAAGTTTTTAAAAGCTCATTTTTGGTCAGAAAACATTGGAAAGTCTTTAATGTATGTTAGTTATAAGGATCTGAAGTTATGATAATGGAGCTATATCGTTGAGTTCTTGCTTTCAGCATGCCTAAACATTTTAAAGCTTCTCTTTGTTATTAAGGGCTTATGTACTTGACAAGTAATGGAAGGAATATTATTATTATTTAACTTGTGCTCAGATTTTAGCAGTGTTATCATTGTTCACAGAACATAATGTACTGATGCATTCAAATCAGTAAACAGAACACACATTCCTCTTTTTTTTAACTCATTTGTCAAATGTGAAGATCCCGCCTTGATAATAATAAACATAAACTTAAGCCAAAAAAAAAAAAAGGGGTTTGCCTTTGTGTCAACTTACCTTGTTCCACAGCTTTCATAGTCTCTTTTTGTGTGCGTTCATGAAGAAATTAGGGGCAGGTTGAATTCAGGAAATGCTTGCTGTCATTCACTGCACAATCTTCTGTCTTCCAGTTTCCCATCCAAAAATATAAAGATCATGACATACCAAACTATAAGTTTGCCTGTTGTTTTTCTGGGTGTAAAATTTGGTCACTCACACTGAAGGAGGAACATAGGTTGAAAGTGTCTGAGAATAGGGTAATAGGGTACTGAGGAAGATATTTGGATGTAAGAGGGACAAGGTAACAGGGGAGTGAAGAAAAATACATGCTGAGGAGCTTCATGATCTGTACTCCCCACCAATGAGGGCGTGCAGTGGCGAGTTGGTTAAGGTTCAGTGCTACAAGCCAGAAGATCGTGGGTTTGATTTCATTGCAGTTTCTCATTGACATAAGCCTTCCAACCATACTATGGCCCTGGAGTTGACACCACCTCTAACGGAAATGAGTACCAGGGTTATCTCCTCGGGCGTACAGGCAGCCGGTGCGTAGGGCTGACGAACTTACCACCTTCATATGCCAGTTGTCTTGAAATCTGGGAGCATCACCTCCTGGAATCCTCAGTCCTGTACAGAGATTGCTATACCTTTTGCTCCTCACCAAATATTATGTGGGTGATCCAATAAGGAAAGAGATGGCAGGGGCATGCCGCATGTATGTGAGGCAGGAGAGGTGCATACGGGGTTTTGTTGGTGGGACCTGAGGGAAAGAAACAACTTGGAAAACCAAGCATAAATGGGAGGATAAGGAGGCTAATATTAACATGGATATTCAAGAAGTGGGATGGAGGGGGCATGTACTGGATTGATCTGGCGCAGGATAGGGACATGTGGCAGGCTCTTGTGAATGTGGTAATGAACCTCCAGATTCCATAAAGTGTGGGGAATTTCTTGACTAGCTGAGGACCTGTTGGCTGCTCAGTAAGGACTCTGGTCCATGCAGTTATATCTATATATGTTCTCACCAAATAAGCTTTCAACATTTTGAACATTTATCCTTATCAGAATACCATGTTAGTTGTGAACATTGTTCCTGTTGATGCAATCATGCATCAAGAAATGTATCACTTAACCCACTCTTATATGAAGTGATTTTGTCTGCTCCTAAATATGGATTTAAGATGTATCTGAGACACTGGCATCAGTCTCAGTTACCCTTAAATTTTGAGAGACATTTTTAACAGCTGCAACAGTAAACAGAGTGATTCTAATCAGATGAAGAAATATGAAGACAAGTACGCTGATTACAAATTGTTGTGGCCAAGATACACTTACCCCTTGTAAAATATGCCATAAATATTGATCTTCCGTACAGTGACAAAGCAAGTCTAGTGACTGAAAATGTAGCTGGGACCAGTGGCATACCCAGGAATTTTGTTCGGAGGGGGGCTCAACAAATTCAGTTGAGGACAGAGGACAGAGAGAACAGGGATCTGGGGGGTGGTAGTCCCCTAGTGAGGGGTTCTGGAGGTAGCTGTAATTTGGTACAAAAAATGTAATTTCATGTAGTAAAATTTTCTTAACTTTTGGTACTTTAAGACTATTTATGATGACAACCAATTTATTTGTCATTGTTAATGTAAAACAGTTGCGAACCGGTGGTAGTTTTAGAATTTTACTGCCTTTTTTCTGAACATCTTGGGGTGTTGGCGTCCTAAATTCAGCAATTTTTAACAGTTTTCACAATGGGGTTGAGTTTGGCATGATTTTTGGAGGGCCTTCAGAATTTGGGGGGGGGGGTTGAACCCCCCCCTCCTCGGTACGCCACTGCCTGGGACAGCATAATCAGATAGTGACCAGACTGCAGGCTGAAAAACCAAGGAACTGTGATTCAGTTCCAAAATATCCCAGCCCCATTTTGTGACCCACCTAGCCTGCTCCTCAGTGGTTGCTGGTGAATGTTTCCCCTGAGAGGTAAATTGGCCAGGGAAGTAAGGTGACCACTGACTTCTGTCTAGTGCCAAGGTTAACAATGATTGGAGCCACACACCCAATCCTCCAAATGGCTTCAAGGCATTCAGAGGTATAAATTCACCATCCCCTTTCATCTGTCTGTAATGTTATCTTAAACAAATTACAAAATTGAAAAATACTTACCTTTTTATTAGATGCTGAAAACATAAGTGAGACAGTATTGGTGTGATTTTTTTATATATATGTAATTACATATATTTTAATTTGCAAAATTCAAAATTTGTTATGTTTATTAAGTTATCCTTTCACGTAGCTGCTTTCACAGCAGATATATTTAATACAAAGTTGGAAGATAATGAATTTAATTCAGAACAGTGTGGGACATGTGACCTTAAGACATGTGTCAATCCAGCATCAGTCCGATTACAGTCATGCTTCTTTTATTTACATCCAAACTGGAAACTGGCAACTATCAGATGAATGACCTGTATTTATCAGTTGTAGTCCTGAAATTTTCTGTAGATTACAGCATTATTTTTCATGATGCCATGACAGTTCTCAAGAGGAGCAATGCTATTAAGATACCACGAAGAATATGTGGCCTTGCATGATATTTGAGTGGCACACCTGTCGTTACTAAGTAGGTAGTGAAGCACCAATCTTTCAACTTTGGCATGTAGATGCCTCATCATTTGAGATCTTCGCTCTTCTGGGATGTTATGCAGCATAGACTGGTATCTGTGCTGCATAACATCCCAGAAGAGCGAAGATCTCATTTGTACCAAATCAGAAGCATGAAGTCACATGTCCCATATTTTGATAATAAATGTAGGACAGACGTGCTGGGTTTACATAAAGACAGTACTGTGACAACCAAAGTCACTCATGATACATGTCTTTCTCATGTAAAACTCAGAAGATAAAAAAAAATAGCTGACTGTATCTTGTCAGAATGGAATGATAGAAATAAATTGGGTGGCAGTGTCTGTCACTCATTGCTTGCAGTTGTTGTGCAGCTACATAACTGAAGCAGATCATGGCTTCCTTATTGCATTCCCATTTACACGAACATGCATTTCATACGTAACCCACACACATCATCATGTAAATTGACATTTTGCAGTACTTTAATTACAGCTGTCATTATCAAAATGTCACAGAAATAATGTTTGTTTGTTAAATGTTTTTCTCTTATTCAAAGTCTGCCAGAGTGATTACACAAGTTAAAGTGTTTAATTCTCTGAAAACTTATGTTCATCTGAATTGTATATAGAACCTCATTTCCTTTCTCATGGAGAACACGTTCCATCACCATCACAAACACCAATCATATTTCTTGATCATCCAGCCTGTGGCCTAGTCACTATATCAGCTAGGCTGTTCCAGCCTCTCATTAGTGATTTAATCAAGAGAGATGCCGGGAATTTGGGAATTATTTATTAATGATGTAGTTCCATTTAGAAATGCAGCTGAAGTGAGAACATTACCATTATACATAATTCAGTTAACTTTAGTGTGAATGACACAATAATGTGCAATAAAGTGCTAAGAAATGTAAATGTTATCAGTATTCTGTAGGGATGTAATATACCTTCACAACTGTTTCAGTATAGGCACTTGTCTTGGAAAGTGATATTACAGGACATGGATAGTTCGTAGCAGTTCCATGACATTATTTCAGGTTATTATGTACAGTTTTTAGTAGTATAGTTTAAGATATAAAAATGCTTAGAATGAACAAAAATTCACAGTAAAGTTGCTGTTTCTAAAAGTACAATACTGCATTGCCAACGGCATACTGTAGCTGATGTTACGTGCAATGTGCAGTAGGTAATGAACTTTAGTTAAAAAGTGTTACAGCGTCACATAAACGGTAAAATTGTCATGCAGCAAAATACAGGAAGATCAGGATGGAAAAATACTGTAATGACTTTTGTACACAGATCTTATGATCTTGAAGTATCTGTATCATGTTAGTGTGTTTGCGGCTTTGTTTCTTCTGAAAGGAAGTTGTAAGGAATGTCTTTGTTTAGAAACTTACGGCCAGTCACAGCTTCAAGTTGTTAACCCTGAGTGTGTGATTCATGTAATAGGAGTCTGAGTTGCTTGGATTCCTGCATGCATTCTTTTCAGATGTTTTGGGTAACTAGTTGACACTGGATGACACAAAGCAGTAGGGGGGGATACTTGTCACTGCAGGGTTAGACTGGAAATGAATCCAAGCCCATTTTTGTGTTTTTGGTTCCTAATAAGGGAGATAAAATGTTTTGTACTTTTTTTTCTAGTCTGAATATTTTGATACTTTCACACATTTTATGTTGATGTTGATCATGCAGATGACTTTTTTGTTAAATGTTGATTGGAGCAAGACCATCCTGCATTTTTGATAAGGTTTTGGAACAGGCTTCAGTGCCCTCAATATGAACAGAATTGTAACATTCTAGACAGACAAGTCAAAGAGGCCCATAAAAAAAGTTTCCAGCTAATGTAGTATGGATAGGTTCCGCACAGCTTTGTCATTTGCCGAAAGTAAAGCTAAATGTTTCTTACCTGTGCTGAAAACTTGCCATGCCTACAGCTGCAATTAGTAATGTATCCATTTTTTGGCACTGTTAACATTTTTATTTATGCTGGGCATTTTTCATGGATTTGTTACCAGAAACAAATGGAAATATTAATTTATAAAATGTAGTGAAGAATGTAACAGTCAACGTTCTGCTGTGGAACCAGATAAGTATTTTCTTGGATTTGTGCAGTTGTTGCAAAAACCCTTATTATTAAGAAAGGAAATTCGTTGTTGGTCTTCCTGACAGTCGTCTTTGATGGAGAGACCATAGAAGGTGCGCCCCCACTGTGGTGTGCTGCAGCAGCTGGGCACTTACCAGTTGTTAGTCTGCTGCTACGGAATGGGGCCAATGTCAACAGTACCACACGCACCAACTCCACGCCACTCCGAGCAGCTTGTTTTGACGGGCATTATGAGATTGTTAAATTTCTTGTAGCCCATGGTGCAGGTGAGCTAATTATGTTACAGTATTAATGAAAAACTTTTTCCAGGTAACTGAACCTTTTGAACAATGTATATCATACAGCTTGTTTCAAATGAAGGAGTGGAAATGACAGTCTAGCACATATGGGACACATTAATAGGGGGCATACAGAATTTTGATCCAAACAACTTACAGGCAGATACCATTTGAAAGACTAGGTGTAGATTGGAAGATAATATTAAAATGGATCTTCAAGGTCTAGGATGGAAGGGTGTGGACTGAAAATACGTAACTCAAGGTACAGACAAGTGACAGGCTGTTCTGAACATGGTAATAGAATCTTCTGGTTTTTTAACATTTTGGATATGCCTTGATTAGCTGAGGAACTGTTAGCTTCTCAGGAATGACTATGCATGGAGTGTGTTAATATTGACACCCAATTTGATACAGCATATGAGCAGTCAGGCATCATAATTGTGAAGTGGTGGAAAACTGGCACTTGTTGTCTATTCTGGTCTGTTACAGACAAAATTGAATGGCATACTTATTGTATTTACTTACAGTTTAATTGACAGTACTGCTTACAGCCCAGACTGTGGTAATGACCAAATAACTTGCTACATGAGTTTCCTAACACTTTACATAGTTGCAGTTGGCAGAGCACGGTGGCTGCTTGGCTCACCTCGACGGTTTGCCACTTTGTACCACTCTCAAAACCATATAATCTGTTGAGGGTACATTCATAGCTTCATAAACAGATAACACTTGGTGCTGCATGCACAGTGTCACTTATTCACTCCCCAGGCCACCAATTAACAGGTAGTCTGGTCACCACTATATAAGTTCATTCTGAATGTGATGTGAACCTTTGCCAGTGCCACTTCTAATGGCTTTTTCCTGTGTCTTATTTTTGGGCAGATATTGAAGTTGCAAATCGCCATGGTCACACATGTCTCATGATTGCCTGCTACAAAGGACACTTCCGCATAGCCAAATTTCTTCTGAGCTTGGATGCAAATGTCAATCGCAAAAGTGTGAAAGGCAACACTGCTCTTCATGACTGTGCAGAATCAGGAAGCCTGGAGATTCTTAAGATGCTTATAGAACATGGAGGAAAAATGGATGTAGATTCTTATGGTAAGTAGTTCACATTCCATAAGAATTTAAAATTGAGGGGAAATGTGAAATTCTAGTAAATTCCATTTTATTTAAGTATTGTAGTCTGCCATCGCTGGTTCTTGCAGCATTACAGAATTTGTGGAATGCAAGGTTGAAATGTGAATTATTGGATTAACTTATCTGAATAATATGTACAACCAAAAAAAGCAGCCAGCGCTAGAGGATTGGATGAGTTAAAAATGCCCTTGATGAAATTGTGAGTCTGAATGTTTGTTCTGGAATTTGATCATATGGATCTTCATTTTGTACATATAAAAAATAATTAAGTTTTCATTTTGATTATCCTCATTATCTGAATGCTGAGTACTAAAGTTATAACACTTGGTAGACAACAGAGAGTACAGAAGCATCCTGTAACTTGGATACATGTTGTTGCCAGATTTGTTCTTTCTGATACTGAATATCCCTTAGGTCTTGATGTTCATTCATTCAAGATGGGTATGATTTAATGGGATAGTGAAAATGGCCTTCTTCTTAGCCTTACTTGAACCTGTCATCAGTTAATACTTCTGTAGGTTAGGTTAGGTTAGGTTATACAGTGAAACCCAGATTTTACTTTTCTAAAGGGACCATTTAAAATGAGCATAAAATCATACAAAATATAAAATTAAGGAAATGAAAATCTTTGTAACCGTATGAAATTAAACTTGCTAAATTCCTACTGCCATAATAACACATGAAAATAAGTTCTCCAGCACTACATTGCGAGACTTGAACTGCTTGTTAACTCACATTACAGGCATTATGCAGAAGTATTTTGTACAAGTAGTGTATGATTGATTGACTTCACTGCTGCTATGTGTAGGGAAGTAAGGACAGTAGAAAAATGCAGCACATAAACAGATATCTTTGCAGGGCAAGGTTACATGCCAAGTTTCCAAAATACACAAACGCTTGTGGGTGCACAGCTCTACTTTGTTGGCATAACTTCAAAGTCACAGTATACTAAATATACTTTAAGACAGCAGATAAAATGGAAAACCATAACTGAAAAGCAGGGTTTTATTTCTCCCCTCTCTTGAGCCAGTTCATGCTCAGTTTGAACAAACAATCAACAAATTCAATAGGAAGCAAAATTGCTTACTCCAGGAAAATTTAACATTGTTCTTATGGCTGTTTGGTGGAATAAAACCCTGTGTGGAGTCAGGAAGAGCATGGATTTGCAGACTAAAATCCAGGTTTAACTGTAGCTCTGAAAGGGGCTGAACACATTTACCAAAGTCATCTTTCTTATTTGTGTTACGGTAGCTATACCTTACCACCATTCATGTGGGCAATTGAAGATGGAGGCAGTTTGCTCCTCCAAAACATTGGTGCCCACCTACCACACTACACTCTCTGTACATTTATGGTGTGTCTGGAGTTAATCCTTGCACTTACTGTTGGCAGGAATGACACCACTGTTAGCAGCTAGTGTTACAGGTCACACACACATTGTTGAGTACCTCATCAAGTTACCAGACTTGGTGTCTCGAAAAGAGAGAGTTGATGCACTGGAACTTCTTGGAGCCACTTACGTTGACAAAAAGCGAGATATGATTGGTGCACTTGAGCTCTGGAAAAGAGCCATGGATGACAGGCAAGATTGTTTTTATTCATACTTATATTTTCATTTCATAAACATGATTTTTATGGGGGTGTGAGTAGTAACCTACCAGATACCCTCCTAAATTTAAGACATAGTTCACTGTTCTTTAAAGTATCAATTTCTGCCACCCTTTGATGTCATGAATGATGTCATTTACTATGCAGCCTCTCTAATAAATACAGTGTACAATATTTTGCCAGATATGACTACTCATCATATGGAGAGTGTATAGTATTACACTTATACTCCCAAAGTTCCTCTGTTCAAATTGTTCAGAAGTGTGAATTCTTGCACTTTGCCTCTTTTCATATCCTTATGTTACAAAGTGCTATGAACAAGCAGGAAATTGTTTGATGATGAACTAGCTGAATGACTGTCAGCTTGTCAGGCGCAGTTCCATGGAGTCACCTGCTTAGTTGTTATTTCTTTTCACCCCTTGCTGTGTTGTAAATGTGGCAGGCACACATTCTTGGCAAATCTGCACATAATGGCCTGGCAGCAGAGTGTAATAGGCGTAAGCTCTTCACTTGAAAGAAACCTTCATAATTATTTCAGACTTATAAATTGTCTCTCTCTTCTCTGTTGAACTTGTTTGTCTTATTGGTTTGCTGTGATCTGTAAATAATTCCCACTTCTCAGTTGACTGTTACACAGGAGTTTGCATATTACTTTTTTTTTCCATTTCTCCATACTCAAATTAGAGCCTTTCTGTTTTACCTTGTCTTCAGTTGATGATCTCTTCCATCTCATTCCATCCATTATTTTGCATTTCCACATCACCTCACTTATCTGTTCATTAATCTTCCCACTTGCCTTTTTGTGCCTTGCCTTTTCATGTGTTCTCAAATATTGCATATTCATAGTCATAATTGTACCTTCATCTTACATATGAAATATTTGTATTGTCTGTGTTAATATAGTTTGAAATAATTTAAACTTATGTAACAGAATCAACAAATTTTGTTTTTATTATTACATAAAGCTGACAGTTTGTGACCATACGTACAGTTTGAGATGTCTGTTATAACATTTAGTGGTTCCACATACACAGTTTGGCAGTTTGTTGTGTTCCCAGTACTCTTGTACAGCTACCCCGATGATGGTTGTGAAAACAATCAAAACGTGTTGGTAATTAATAATATGTGATAAAACATGTCGTATACATGTGCATTTCTTCGTTGAATTACATAAGTTTAAATATTTTTTAATGCATGGATATGGAACATATTTAGTTTCAAATAAATGCTGTAAACTCTATCCTTGCAGTTACATTATCCATGTCTGTTCTTGATTATCTTATCAAGCAAGCATTAAGAGTCAGAAGAGTGTTAAATTGGCTTCCTGTAAACGTAAAGTATACAAACATGAAATTTCATTTGCAGGTATCCTGTAGGTTCCACACATCTCCCCAAACCCAGACAGAGAAATACAGTTGCTGCCTATGATCATGCCAGAGAAGTTTCAACTCAAGAGGGTTTAGAAGATTTACTAGCAGATCCAGATGAAATGCGGATGCAAGCACTTGTAATTCGTGAGCGTATCTTAGGCCCAGCTCACCCTGATACTAGCTATTACATTCGGTACCGAGGAGCAGTGTATGCAGATGCTGGAAAATTCAACCGCTGTGTGGCACTGTGGAATTATGCCCTGGACATGCAGCAGAGTATGCTAGAACCCCTCAATCCCATGACACAGAGTTCATTGTTTTCCTTCACTGAGCTCTTTTCATTCATGATGGGGGAGCAGGGACGAACATCAACACGAGGATGCCGTGTTCCACCTGTCACTTTCACAGACTTGGTGACTGTTTTCAAGAAATCAGTAAATGAGTTGGAAGCAGGCGTGTTGATGCTAGGAAAGATTCCAGCAGGCGAACGAGATGCAACGTACCTACACCGAGTATTAGTAATTTCCCTCCACCTAGCATGTTTACTAACCAAAATGCTACCAGACCTGTCCTATGAGCAATGCCATGAAGTGCACTGCCTTATGTACAGACTTGTGAAGCAAGATGTACACACACGTATAGGGTTCAGTGCACTTCATTTATCCTGCTGTAGCGATGCTCCTTTGATGGGGCGCTATCCCTGCCATTTCCCGTCACCACATCTGGCCACTGTTTTGTTGACTGTTGGTGCTGATGTGAATTCTCGAGATGAAGCAGGAAATACACCTCTTCATCTGGCAGCAATGACCAAGCCATGCCCACCTGCGCTGGTACGTGTTCTACTGGATCATGGCGCACATCTGGATGCTGTAAATTCATCTGGATGCAGCTTTTCACAACTGCTCAAAGGACAAGCTATACACGAAATAGTGAATCCCCTTAAATACACAACCCTGAGCTGTCTTGCAGCAAGGGTTATTGTCAAACACAATATACCATACAAAGGAATTGTACCAATAACACTGGAGCCATTTGTAGAGCAGCACTGAACAGTATGTCTCCACCACCACACAACTATATGGTGAATTGCCACAATTACTAGTTGATTGAATACAGCAAGTCATATGTTACGTATCCTTACAATGTCCAGGCAGATCCTGTGATAATCCACCATATTAAGTTCCAAATCTTCACTTCTGAAAAGCAGCAGGACATTTGGTTCAGTAATAAAAAGGCCACACTTATGTAATTGTGATAATTTTTGCAATACAGTTAACGCAGATACGTGCAAGTGATATTTTTGTCCTTGGATAGAAAAATTGTGTAAATTTATTCATGTATTGTCCCTTGGCTCTGTTTTAGGAGTGGGAAATAGTAAATCAAATGCAGCTAGCTTGAATCAGCATTGGAAAAGTGTGATTGATATTGATTGTTAACATATTGTATTAAGTTTATGAAAATAATACTCCATAACCAAAAGTGCTTTTCCACTGGTTTCCAGGTTAGTAGGTCACTAGTCCATCATTTACACTGGTGCTGTTCTGCTGTAAAGTATACAGAGTTCTTTTACACAGTTACATGTGTTGCAGTATTCTTACACTTCTGTGATTTCTGGAAGTTAACGAAGTCTGTAATTTTTGTGTATGGGTTTACTTTCAAATGATTTGTTTCAAATTATATACATTTTGTGGACTTGAGTTCTGAATTTTATAATGTGGTGCTTTCTTCACAACAGAAGTTAGGCATCATTAAACGCGAAAATTGCAGAGAAATTATTATTAGTTACAGCACAGCATTTCAGTTGCCCTAATAATGTTGACAGTGTTACCATTACATGAATGAACTAATAAACTTACATATATAATAAAAGTTACAATAAAGAGATTTTCTTACACTTCCATTTGAAGTGACTGGCCTAATATCAAGAGCCTAAGCCATGCCTAATGTTCTGAATATTTACTTTGTCCTTAAACAAATCTGACTGAAATAATTTCTGCATACAAAGGTTTAAAAAATCTGAAACTGGTAGAAGCGGTATAGTAACAAAAAGTAAAGGTATGCTCATAAAGTGTAGCAAAGGACAAATTCTTTCGGATAAAGTGATATAACAGAAAATTACCTGCACTGGTCACACAAGGGAACATTCAGTATGGAAGTGGAGAGCAATAAGTGGAAAATGTGCTGTGAAATCCACCTGTAGCATATTTTGAACACAAGCAAGGAAAGTGTTACAATAAGGTACAAGGCTTTTCAGTATAATGGAATTAAAAAAAAAACTTCTGAATCAATGCAAATGAATTGACATTTGGGATATATTAAAATCCATTTGATTATAATCACTTCTTACTGGGCAGGAAAGTGATCTGCACATACCATGATATTGGCTGGTTTGCTACCTTGGCCTATAAGCGTTCCCACCTTTTTCCCCTTACCGTTGCTGGCTTTGTCACAAGTATGTAAGACCACTATTTGAACATTTACAACCTCACATGCATGATAACCAATTCCTGTTACTGTGGTTGGTTTGCCTTTGCTTAAGGTTCGTTGAACAATGTCATCACTTCACAAAACTGTTGTTTTCACTTATTCCGTTTCACACACTAACGTAAGAAAAACTCTAATTCAGCAACCCAACACAATGGTGTTATAACATCCCCATGCAGTATCAGTAAAACGGTACAACTAGTGGAATGTGTATTTTCCCTGTCTTCCATAATTCCCGCAAAATGTTGCCTGGCAGCCATGCTGTCGTGGAAACATGAATGCACAGCCACATTCCATTCCAGAATGCCACGGCAAACCATACAAAGTGACGTGATAATCCTTGATATTGCTCCTTCCACAGATGATCGTTTATAGCCATTAGCCAGTGATACATTATGTTGTACATAGCACAATATTGTCTTTGGTTCAGCACATCCTATGATTTTCACCTGGTAGCTTCTGAATCCTGTCACTCCTGCGGTTTATGGGGCCAAGATGTATCTAACACCTGTTTTGTAAACAGGTGAACCACTTGCACCACCAGACGATACTAGATGATACGTGCCTCTGTTGCAAGTTGCACTTACAACTGTCATCTGTAAAAAGGGACAGGATCTTGACATAGATGGGAGGATAATACTAAATGGAATCTTCAAGAAATAGGATTGCAGGGCATGAATCGGATTGATATGCCTCAGGACAGGAACAAGTAGTTGACTCTTGTGAACCTGGTGACAAATCTACGGGTGTCATCAAATACGGGGAAATTCTTAACAAGTTCCGGAAGAATAAGCTTTTTAGGAAGGACTGCACCATGGAATTGTTTGGTTGGTTTGTGTGTTCATTCGCATTGTAGGAAAGGAGGTGCACCAGTAAAGCCTCCCCCAAAAACTTTTGGTCATTTGCAGTTAGGTGCACTAGACTGTCACATAATGTGTAATCTACAGTCACCACTGAATTTACAGTATCAAAAACAATTCATGATAGACGACAACTTGAGCACAATTTTTGGTACTCCTATTGCATGGAAGTTTTCACTTAAAAAAACACATAAGACAGTGGGCTGGGGTGTTACTGATCATTTCCCAAGCATCATGCGACAAGGCATTAGCAATTTGTGCTGAATTTTAAAAAATTGTAGAGCACCAAGAATGTGATATAGTTTTTCATTTTAGAAGAAAAATTTCAGGGTTGTTCTGTGACACCCTACTCTGTGTTAATTCCATCTCTGTCTTCCCATATTATGGCCCATGTGTACTTAACTAACAATTTCTAGGAATTTTCAAAATGGACTGATATTTTACACCACGTACTTGTTCCTGAAAATACGGTCGGTAGGTGCAGTATGTCGTCTGTTCTACCACTGTACCAATTACTAGGTCTTTGTACGTCTCCTTATTAATTCAATAGTACTTGTGTGAGCTCCCACAGTCTCGATCGCAGACATTATTGAACAGCTGAGCATTATGCAAGTTCACGTTTAATCAAAAAGTGTGCTAAGAGTAGACCTGCATTCACTTGTTAAGGCGAGATTTACAAAAGAGGCTCAGTCGCTGGCTGGCCAACCAGCACAGGGTCCAATGGCGAGGTCTTGGTGATACCCAAAGGCAGGCTCGAGAGTTTATCTCGGGGACCTAGTCTGGGTAGAAGGGCAAAATTTATGACCTTTAATAGGATTCAATCCAGGGTTGTAACTGGCCTTCTTACGGGTCATAACACCCTGAGGAGACATCTCTACCTACTAGGGCTGCTTGAAAGCCCCATGTGTAGGAAGTGCGGGGTGGGAGAGGAAACCTCGGCTCACATTCTATGTGAGTGCAAAGCTTTGGCCTCACTCAGACATGCGTACCTGGGCTCCTTTTTCTTGGAGCTGGAGGATATTAGGAGTTTAGGCTTGGGGGCCATCTGGAACTATAGTAAGGTTGCGGGGCTCCCATGATTCGATATGGGGCACAAAGGATCCATCCTAATCAAGGCCTAGGTTCATCAGGGCTGAGAGGCCCCGAACCCAAATGCAAATCTGTCTATGCTTGAAGCAACTGCACAACATTACGTACCTAGTCATGCCACTCGCGTGGTGATTCATAATCACGAGTTTAGTTGGCATCTGTTTCTTTGTGTGAGCACCCCGGTGAAACTTCAATGGACCCTTGAAACAAGGACTGTGATGCCACAAGCGGCTATGACAGGGTTGCTTGTAGCTGGCTTGGCTCAGTGGGAGTGTTTTGTATGTGACTGATGGCAGGAAAGGTCTCCTCTGTGTGCTTGGTGAATCACATGAGTCACGTGAAAAGTTTTTTAAATAAGATTCTGTTATAATTTTAGTACAAGATAAGACAATGTTATAGTTATTGAAAGTGTGTGAAAGTTGTATTTAATAATATTGCTTTGGTTATTCATAAGCGTGATGATGATAAGTGTGTATGGCGTAGGATATGTGTGACAATAGCAGTTATAAATGTGCTCATTATTGATTATTTCATGGAACAAGGTGTACTCTTTGCTTTAGAAGATGCTAATTTCAACTTTATGTTTGTTGACGTGAGTTGTCAGGGGAGAATTTCTGACAGCGTCGTTTTTACGAACATTGAGCTGTATAAAAGACTAGAAACATAAACCTCATGTCTTCCTCAGCTGGTCCCTTTAAATGGGAGAGGAAAAAGCGTTCCATACTTTTGTATTGGAGATGAAGCTTTTCCTTTCAGCGAGAATCTCATGAAAGTTTATCTGGGACAACATTCAAGGGGCTCAAAAGAATGAATTTTCAATTAAAGGATCTGCAGAGTAGTAGCAAATATATTTGGCCTCACACCATCAGTTTTCTGAGTGCTTCATAAACCTATGCTTTCTGAACCAGAAAAAGTTTAACTCGTAATGAATACTGATGGCTTACACAATTTCTTAAGAAGAACCCCTCACTCAGCAGCAATTTATGCTCTGCCAGGCACGTTTGATTATGAAGAATGTGGTTGAGTGAAGACAGCTGGAGAGCCATGAGTAATGAAAATGACTTCTTTATTTTCCATTAGAAAGACTGCATATAAACCACCTTTGAAGGCAAAAGAAATAAGAGGGGAATTAGCAGCTTATTTTCTGAGTGGAGGAGTAGAGTGGCAAAATGACTGCACATAAAGGTGGCACATTTTTGAACAACCTCATTTCCTTCACATGTACCTAACATTTTCACGAACTCTGAAATCTGTGATGAGTTTTTACTTACTGTGTTCAATGCCTGTCACGGTTTGGTTTTGTCCATTATGAATCTCGGGCTTTCATATGCAAACCACAAGCATATACACCATCTCTTGCTGTAAAGAAATGTAAAGTATTGATTAGTAAACTTATTTCCCATGGAGATGTCCTGAAATCAAGCCTAGAAATAAAAAGGAATAAATACTTGTACAAGTCAGTGGACTATAACGTTTTCATAAAATAATGTGCTGAGACTTTCATTTACCTGAATGTTTTTCACTCATACATATATAATGAGTACATCTAAAAACGTGCAGAATGCAGCTGTTTCATCTCACGATAAAATATATGCATTGCCAAAGTACATAAATATTTCAATTAGAAGTACTCACCTTTTCCTGTTCCACTGCTTTTCCTCATCTTCATTTTCCCCTGCCTGAGAGATGAAAATAAGTTCTCCATTTTCCTGACCGGTCGGTTCATTTCTTCTCCCAGTTACTCACATTTATCCTGCTTTTTTATTTTATTAAAACACAACAGGTGTTTTGGGTCCAATATTATTCTTTTTTATAAAGTTCAATAAATTCCATGATACTTTTCCAAGTCCATTCCATTTCACAAAGACATAAATGCTCAAGAATCCGCACAATACCACAGATTTGTACCGCTCTTCAAGACAGACGCATCAGGAATGAAATGAAGAGGACAGGAGTGGACGGTGGTGTACATCCAGTTGCATGTCGAGACCTGTTCAAGCCATAACCATATCATATTTGATGTGATGGCCAAATACAGACAGTGCACCGAACAAGCCCGCAACATTACTGCATGACCAACTTTGGTTATGTTACATGGTCATAAGCCCCGTCCATACTGTCACGATACATTGTTACTTTACAGGAATGTAACAAGTGTGTACAAGGCTTTATGTTGACAATAGCTGGAGTGGGTTGAGTTGCACACTCTTGCTAACACACAGTTTACCCACTTACCTACCATAAAACAGAGGACATACTGCGACCCCAAGTGACAGAGGTCTCACTATTCTGCGCTACTTATGAGTGGTCAAGATGTGGGGGACAGAGATGGCAAGGGAGACAGAAACTTATACTGTGGTGTCTGGAGGGCACACATCATCTGGTTGTGCATATGTTCGCACTCAAACTACACATCATATTTGAGGAACAGGTTTCTGGTGCACTTCATGAGGTATGGAGGATCATACAATGTCACAATATCCTGATTCTGAAACTTGAAAAACAGTACTGAGTAGGTATTGCGAGGTGCATCTAGAAGGAAGAGAGAGAAGTACTCACAGGAAGAAGTAGGATTTTGGGCTGCGTTTAAGAACAGACAAAGCCAATATTTTGTCTTCAAAGTTCCACCTCCTACCCTTTCGCTTACGCTTATTATTCCTAAAAATACCTTCCAATAACATGATACCCTCTGCATTTAAGGATGTTGAAATGTCTTCCATCAATGTACTTACTTCCACATCAGAAACAAATTTCAAATTTTCCCTACACTACCTTCTTAATTTACAGGGCGTACTCTCCTTCTTCCGAATCTTAACGTAAAGCAATTTTTCCCTTGGTGTAAACTGAGATACTATGGCCAAATTCAATTCTCTTGCTCTAGGCTTCAAGGAGGGATTTGGACAATTGATGTGCCTTAATTCCCCATCAGAAGCATTTAAGGTTAAGGGACAGGAGATGTCTTCAACTGCAAACATGCTGGCTGCTGCTGATGTATACTTGACTGCACAGATTTGTGAGGAGGTGAATGGACTGTCTTCAAGGATAACAGGAGATGTCTGAATAGAGGATGAAGACATAGGCAACTTGCCATAGTTTCTCTTGTGTCGCTGGGGAAGTAAAAGTGAGGGTAGTAAATTCAAATCTCTGAATGGGAAATCAGGAAGCTGTGGTATTGGATCTTGTGAAGTTGAGTCTGAACTTCATTGTACTGCCCCTCTGTTCAGTCATTTCCTTTCAGGTGTTGTGAAGCCCATCTGCAAAAAGTGATTTTTGCATACATACTTCATATACAGGGTTCTGGCATCGTCAATACTGCAGGGCCGACCAATCTTCTGGGCCCATAATTGACCACTGTAAAAGAATTAATTAATTACAGGATAACAATCACAGCATAATGAACACTTAATCCATTTCATGCATTTTAAAACAAGGGTGTTGGAATACACAATTAATCATACATACTTATGAAAATATTGGTTCTTTGACATAAAAGGTCATACTAAAAATGTTTGGATGTATGGACCACATGTTAATATATATATATACATACACATATGTCAAAATTACAGTAACTAAAAATTGTGTTACATAAGAACATGAACATACTGCCCTCCATCCTTTGGTTACTCTCAACACCTCAGTAACAAACTTAACGTTCACAATAAATTCCAAAGGTCCAAAAATGAAATTGCGACGACCTGTGTTCTGCTGTAAGAATTAGTCGCTTATGCATGTTTCGCCTTGCTCAATAAAGGTGCATAGGTGTGCTGGAAGTATGGTATTCATTTTTATATCTGTGATTTTTATCATTTTGGACAAGTGCGCGTAGGTGCTGCCCCCTTACGTTGACGAGGTTACGGCCCAGCTCGATAGCTCGGTCGTTTTTGCGTGCATGTCATTCGGCAGTCGAGTGTAAGGTTATGTTCACAGGTCATCTAATATGTTGATGCCTTCGGTATTAAGAAAGTTGGAGAGCATACCGTCACGTTTAAATGTGAAACATTGGAAAGCATTTTCCTTCGTTAACAATGGTACATTTCTAATCGAATTTAGAATCAGTATGCTTTATTGCTGGTATCAAACGAATACTTATGATTTACAACCAACGAAGATGAGTGTAATCGTGCTATGTGTATGTTGCAGGAGGGGGACTTTGTAATGAAACATGTGTTCCACCGAGTAAGATTAAAAGAGACTCCGTTTCTTTGGCGCGACAGTTACGTGCAAAGATTAGAGCTATGGGACCTATCACTGTAGCAGAGTATATGAAAGAAGTACTGACAAATCCTGTAACAGGATATTACATGTATCGAGATGTAATCGGAGAAACTGGAGACTTCATAACCTCACCAGAACTGGGTCAGCTTTTTGGAGAAGCAAGTGTTTCGAAATACATAATCTTTACAGTGTTAAAAATATCATTATTTTCATATGTTAAATTTCCGCATAAATGTTATAATATACCAAGTGACTTGCTTGGAAATACCACTCTTCCACCGCATTTCATTGGCTTGAAGTAATGTAATATCAGTAATATATAAGGTAGAGAGGGGCGAATAGTGTTGTAGCATGTTTCATACAATGACATGTTAATGATAAGAGAAGAAAAGTATTTACAGGTAGTTAAGTGATGATACCATTTGCCATGTAACAGGTGGCTACTTATGTAACTGTCCCATTTATTTTGTCTCTATCCAGACACCACTTAGGCTGTGAATTAGCCAACATTTACGGAGGAGTGACAGAGTGACATGATGACCCACTGTAAATGGTTATTCACTGGAAGGAAAGACATAAAGTGGTGAAATGCTCCTTCTTGTCTCCACTGGTGATCTGCCATGTTCAGAGACTGAAAAAATTGTCTGGGGCGTTGAAAACACACCATTTTGTTTCTGACCCTATTCCCAGTAGTGGTTAAGTTAGATAATGAAGGAATTAAACACAATCAAACCTAGCAAGTGCATGTTACATACTTAATTGTGTGTAAATGTTTTGGCTTAATTTGGTCTTCTTCAGGCGAATAATATAAAATCTGTAAACAGTGCTGTATACCATTGGACAGTACTTTTTTTAATCTTGTATTATTGGCCTCAAGATAACGAAGATTTGGTGGAAACATATTACCACAGTGAAGTATATAATATACACTAGTCACATTGGATGGTATTTGATTCCTTCATTATTGCAATAAACACAGCTAAACGATAAACGAACAAAAATTAAGTTAGATACCTTCACTTATTCAGTATGATGCTAACATGATTAAACAGTGGTGTTTGGCTGTTTGTGTATGCATTTTTTAAGCGTGTGATTTAATGACTGTCAGTTGTTAAGATCGTGTAGTGTTGGAGATAGAGGAATGAATGATTGTGGAGTGTGGGTGGAATGATACTTAAGAGGGAGAAATCAAAGTGCTTGGAAACTTGGTTCAGTGCCACTTAAGTCTACCAAAATTTCACATGGACTGGCATGGCATTAAATCAGATATTCTCAGTGAGAGGCTAGTGAAGAAGAAAGAAAGTGAAGTTAAATTCAGAGCCATTCTATGTGTGTGGTGATAAATGACATTGTTAGCATTGTTGTCAGACATCAACCCTGGCCAGCCACTCTAAGTATGTGAAATCTTGAGCACTGGAGTCTTGTCTCCTGGTCTGAAACCACATTATCTTTGAAGCTTGTCATAAAAACTTTATTGAGTTTAATTTCCTGGTCAGAATTTACAGTGATTAATGCAAGATTATGTTTCTTGTTCCAGATGGTTGCAATATGGTGTTTCAGTGAGTGGCAAAAGATGGGCTCACCAATTCCACTGCAGCTGGTGGAAATGGGTCCAGGTCGTGGTTCACTGGCAGTAGACCTACTCAGAGTAATACTTACATTTTTAATTCTAATGCCTAAATACTGTTACAACATTTTGAGTAGAACAGGTGTTGAGGAAATGGCACCTGCTGGAATTGGATGGAATGTGTGGACGTGTAAGAAAAATAAAATGTTTTGTCCATGAAGTTAATGGCTGTACCCGGAGAACTTGCTAAAACTGCAGCTTAAGGATAGAATGTTGATTCGCCATATTTGTTTGTCAGTGTGCCTTTAGGCAGTTCCAATTGTGGCTTTTTTTCTTACCTAGGGTATGTCTAACCAAAAGGCATGAATATGTGACTCTTCAGGTACCTGTGGCATGGTAATAGATTAGAGTGTTTGGGATGATGCAGGGGTCTGAAACTGAAATAGTATGTCAGCCAAGCAAATAATGTTGAGATTCAGGGCAGGCGACATGTCATGTTAAGAAATGAAGAGGGTAAGTAACTTATATGAGATTTGAAGTTCTCACAGCAGCATTTCTGAAGATTCAAGTCTTCTGGGATATTACATTGTGTCTTTTGTTGGGTATTCCCCATCGTCATTGTCAAGCAGTCCAAGCAGAGTAGCCACACAGGAAGACAGGCTGTGTTGCACGTACCCTACATCATTACATCCTTTCCCAGAAGGTAAATACGGTCAAACTAGATTATAATGTTGTGAAAGGGACTGAATATTTTGTGTTGTTATAAATTAGCATTTTCTAACTGAGGAGTATGATGTTATGGTTAACAGTGAGGAATTAATTGATACCATAGAATATCGTGCACAATAGGCAAGGTGTCACATTAACCGATGTTGTTATAACTGGGTTCGACTGTATTTGCTTTAAAATTAAACACACCATTAGGAGTTGATTGATTGATTTGCATTTGGGTTCAGGGCCTCTCAGCCCTGATGCACCTAGGCCTTAATTAAGACGGGCCCTTTGTGCCCCATATTGAATCATGGGAGCCCCGCAGCCTTGCTATAGCTCCAGATGGCCCCCAAGCCTAAACTCCTAATATCCTCGGGCTCCAAAAAGAAGGAGCCCGGGTACGCATGCCTGAGTGAGGCCAGAGCCTCGCACTCACATAAAATGTGAGCCGAGGTTTCCTCTCCAACCCCACACTTTCTACACACAGGGCTGACAAGCAGCCCTAGTACCATTAGGAGTACCATATACTTTTAGTAATAAAATCGGAACATATATTGTAAGTTTGATGTCTGACACCCCATTGTGTTGTTATGTCTTTGCTGACATACATTGTTTGTTACTATCCAGCAATAGCAAACATTTTGCAGCCTTAAGGCCAGCGGTGAAAAAAACATTTTGAATTAAAATAAGCTGAGCCACAAGATCACTGAATGGGCCATACAAAATGAACTGGCAGGATGATGCAGCCTTTGGGCAGGGTGCTTCAGCCTGGAGTTTCATTTTGCTGATTTCATGGTGCCATAATTTGTAATCATCTCAGCAGTGATTGTAATGTACATTGCTGTGTGGACGTGTCATTGCAGGTGTTTGAGCGGTTTGGTGCCACAAATGAAGTAAGTCTACATTTCGTGGAGGTAAGCCCCCATCTTAGTCGGGTACAATCCAAGACACTTTGTGTGACAACAACAAGACCCTTGCCACCGACAGGACCGTACTACCAGTCGGGCGTTACTGCCACCAACGTCCCTGTCTTCTGGTACAACAGTATCCAGGATATTCCACGACAATTCTCATGCTTTCTGGCACATGAATTTTTTGATGCGCTACCAATCCATAAATTTCAGGCAAGAGCTTCTGTGTAACATTGTGTATGGATTCCACACTATTCTGCATTGTTACTGAGGGACATGAAAACAATTTTCATTTATGTTTGTGAACTAAAGTAACTGTAAAGTGTAACTGACTGTTACTTTCCATTTATCCTTGTAACCAGGATGATGAGAAAATATATGAAATAAGTACTGTACTAGCACAAACATAAGACAAGAATTTCTCCCTAATTAATCACCTGAAGGATGAGGGGTCATATTACATTGTGCCAAAGTTTAAGCATGTTCTGTGATAGGGGGAATGTTTATGTGTGTGCTTCAGCAGCTAGGTAATCAGAAAAAATTACACAGCTGGAATAATAATTGTACATAATACAGGGATATTCATAAGTCCATGAAACATTTTAAAAATTCGCAACAAATAAACTACTCAGTGGATCATGTTAGTTCTTACTCTGATAGAGAAAAACTCTCCAGGTTTTTTTAACATATGTCACAGATGCTTACCTTTGGCAATACGGCAGACATCTATGCAATAGTCCATCTCGTTCCACACACGTCAGCATATCACGGTCGACCAGAGCCACAACAGCGGTGATACGGTTGTGAAAATCTGAAGTTTAACTGGGAGTGGAGGCACAAAGACAGTGTCCTTCACAAACCCCCAGAAGAAAAAGTCGCACGGGATTAAATCCGGGGACCGGGGTGGCCACCGCATTAATGCGTCGTCTTCTTTTCCTGTGCGTTTATCCACCTTTGTGGCAAGTTTCGATTGAGATACCCTCGCATGTCTTTGTAGTGAGCCGGAGAGCCATCTTTTTGAAAGATGTAATCATTACTGTCTTCATTCAACTGTGGCATCAGCCAGTTTTCTAACATGTTTCATGGACTTATGAATAACCCTGTATTTTATATTTTTTATTTCATTGACAGTATGCTGATAGATGCACAAGAAACACCTGATGGTATTTGAAATTTGAGAACCGCTTGCCTGCACAGTGGTGCTTCCATATTGACCATCAGCATGCACAATCATGTTTGGTGCAACCGCTCACACAACACAGATTTCCATGCAATTTCTAAGGACAATGTTTCCAGGCAGACTCATTTCTTGTTGTGCAGACATCACCTGGCCCAACCTCTTGCCTGATCTTGCAGTACCAAATTGCTTCCTTTGGAGCTGTGGCAAAAGCAAGGCTTATGACACTCTTCCTGCCAAATTGATGACTTAAAACAGTGAATTCAGAAGTGCATCCAAGGGATCTGTAAGGAAATGTTACAGTGTCATATGACATCCTTTCCACCTTGACTATGGCAGTGTATTTAACAACATGATGGTCACCTACAAAGTGTTGTATTCAAAAGGTAATGATTAACATGAATTCCCATGGGCATGGAATGTATCTGCCAGTATTAATAAAGCTTTGCCAGTTTTCATTAAAATGTTATTTCATTTCAAACACTGTCAGGTGTGTGTCTGGCTCATCCTGTGTATTAACCCTTTGGTGCTGAAAGACAACATTCACTGTGTGGCTTAAATCTCCAAAGTCATACAGAAATGTCACCAAGAACATGCAAAGTATGGTGCCCTTTGCAGAGTGCACCGAGTATGTAATTCAAGTCCCTGAGGGGTAATAGAATACTGGTAATTTTAAATTCTCATCACTTGAATATAATACCCTTTAACAGTTATTTAATTTATTGGTTACAACTTTTAATGTTTTCAGAGAACAGAAGATGGATGGAGAGAAGTTTTGATAGACATAGATCCAGCAGCAGGCACTGAAAAGTTCAGATATGTTATATCGCGAACCCCTACTCCAGCGTCTAAAGTTCTTATTAAGGTATGTAAATTCCTGAGTGTGAAGATGTATGGTGGCTGCAAAGCCAAACATCAGCATAAAAATATTAAATGTGGTGGTGGTGGTGGCAGCAGCGGTGATGCTGGTGGTGGTGGCAGTGGCAGAGGTGGGGGCTGCAACGGTGGTGGTGGTAGTACTTGTCGTAGTAGCAGTAGTCTCAAGTTGTTAAGACACTTCCAGTATTGATGCTCATTTATACCTAATGTGCACCTGTTCTTTGCCCAAGTTTTTTTAAAAATAAGTTGATTTGCTTTTTGTGGCCTTCCTGCATGTGCTAGTTTTAGTCAGTCTAGTATGCTATCATAAAGGTCACAAAAGTAGGATTGGGAGGTCACAAGTCAAACTGTTGTAAGTGGGGGGGGGGGTCTACTCTGTGTGTGTACACAGACATTGTTGCCATATTGTGATAGCTTAATGTGTTAAATGGTTGTTGAGCAGCTGAACAGTGGTTAACATTTATTAGTGTGTGTGTGTGTGTGAGTAGGGAATGTACTCAAATTTCACGCAGAAATTCCTCCCTTGATGAGATGTGTGGGGATAGCAAACTTTTTTAATGTTTTGTTGATGGGCTGGCTGTGATAGATACCATTGTTGTGAAGAGTAGCCTTCACTTTTCAAACAGTGGCACCAAGAATGAATATCTTCCTTGTGCTCACCTGCTATGTAAGGCAGGTGGTGCATCTTTGTATTAAAACGGGCAGATGAACACAGTTTTCATATGTAGCTTGTCAAGAAATATTTTCCCAACTGGCCACCAGCTTTCACATCCATTGTTATACACAACACCACATATAACAAAGAACACAGCAAAATCCCACAAAACATGTAGCCAAGTAGGCTGTGTTGCCTCTGTTTTGGTACATAATTTGTAATTATGAATAACAACCAGTAATTATATGTAAGTACTGGTTTATTCACATGTGCCACAAAATCTCCATGAAGAAAACATGTCTGATTGAATAAATAGCCCTGAGAATGACCAGAGACAAAGCTTTTACAGTATTCCTGATGCTAGAGGGATATGAACACACGGTGTTACTTTTGCCACCATATGGGTGTGAGACCTGATACCCCATAAAATTAGTCTGAGCAAAAATAAAACATTATGCAAGGGATCAGACTGTCTTGGATGATTTTCATTTTGCAAAACTGGGAAATCAAAGGAATCCAGGCTGTTACAACAGACAGCTGGAAACGTGGAGGATTCAGGTCTTCGGGATGTGACATATTATCATTGGGTGATTTGTTCCTGATGTTCTGAAGGATTATGTTCCCATAATCTTGAAGGGTAATCAGACCATGACCCTTTGAAGTGTTGAGAACCAATCATCCAGTCACACAGCATTATATCACAAAGAACTTGAATGCCCACTGACATAGCTATTAGAACCACAAATCTCGTAAAAAGTTATTAGGTGGAGAGAGTAGTTTAGGATGCCTTTTGTGAAAACATGACAGCTGCAAAATTGAGTAAATCCCCTACTAAGCCAGTGCATGTGAATATGTTTTGATGTTTTGCTGACCACGCATCTCAGTATAATCCTAGTAAATAACCAACTTGATGCACAAAATCTTGTTTTATAATAAGTTTATTAAATGCCTCTACATGTTTCGAGCACTATGTCTTCTCTCAACGTGTGCACCGGACAGCCACCTACAGGTGTGATGATACCAGATGCTGTATAATACAATTTTGACCTCCTGATGATGAGTACATGTGCTCGAAACAAGTAGAGGCATTTAATAAACTTATTATAAGACAAGATTTTGTGCATCAAGTTGGTTAATTACTAGGATTATTGTGAATATGTGTTGGATAGTGCATAGGTACAAAACTGGAGTTGAGATAGATTGTGCTTCAGAGAGCAGTTATGATTGCCTTGCAAATACATGAAAATGCAGGCACTGGAATCACTGACTGAAGGGATTTTATATAGGTGCAAGACAGTGTTTTTTTAAGTTCCATATCCTTATGAAAGGAAACTATGAAGAGTTGTTGTGTGCACAGGCTGATGAGAAGAGAGACCATGTAGAGGTGTGTGCTGAGGGTGGAGTGATATTGGAACATATGGCTACAAGGTTAGAAGAAGATGGAGGTTTGGCATTGTTTGCTGATTACGGACATGATGGAACAAAGACGGATACTTTCCGAGTAAGGTTCACAACATATTCTAAAGCTTTGAATTACTTTAGTGATTCTGTTTCTCATCAGGGACTTTAAGATTTAAATTTGGACCTGTCATGCAGGTAGATCATCTTATTTAACTGAGTGCCTCAAAATTATGAACACCACAGTAAGGAGTAAGAGGTGTAGCTGGAGACTGTGAGAGATGGAAAGCTCACTGTAAATTCTATACACCTAATGGTAGAAGAGGTTCGAGAAAATGAGGTGAAGAAATTACAAACACTGCTGTATCAGACTGCTAAAAGAGGAATTTATTAGTCATATTATGTCTTGTAACAGAGACCACTGGGGAGGCCTAGGCATAGATGGGTGGATAATATTAGGATGGATCTCCAGGAGGTGGGATGTGGGTATATGGACTGGATTGGGTGGGCCCAGGATAGAGACAGGTGGCGGACGC
>Ga0131853_10003158_pt1 | contig 29532 bp, 25 predicted proteins | sample TergutLab28metaG_FD_92764 | JGI IMG/M metagenome (GOLD analysis project Ga0131853, IMG submission 92764) | Labiotermes labralis P1 segment gut microbial communities from Petit-Saut dam, French Guiana - Lab288 P1 (version 2) (version 2) | ecosystem: Host-associated > Arthropoda: Insects >... | reverse complement strand
TATGTATGTATGTAGGTAGGTATGTGTGTATGTGCATGCATGTTTGCATGCATGCATATATATGTACATATGTATGCATGCATGTATGTATGTATGTGTATATATATATATATATATATGTGTGTGTGTGTGTGTGTGTGTGTATGTATGTATGTATGTATGTATGTATGTGTGTGTAATTGTATGTGTGTGTGTGTTTATATGTTGATGGGTGGATGGAAGTAACCAATATGCATGAGATATTTGCTGTTCCTTGATAATTTGGTCTTCAGTTCTGTCATGTGATGATTACGCAGAAAATCTGGATAAAAGTTTTGAGTAACAGTTGCTCTCTTCATATCTGAATAAAATGTGAGTGATATATTGATATTTTTGTTGTGTGACCATCATAACCTGCCCTGTGGGAAGTCTGTTCTAATTTTGGTAACTGTATGTTTGCAGATTGCTGGCTTCAATGGCTTAAGTGATGCATTTAAGCGCCTTGACTTCCGGAGTGCTGTGCATGATGTTCGTCGATTTAACTACATCTGTAAACTTCTAGACCTCCTTATTACACAAAAGCTGACAATGTTGTCAGGATGTGCACAGAAAGTGCTGTTCAATATGCTGGAGGAGGTTGCTTACCAAGGTGCATTTTCATGTACTGTAAGGGCTGTGTGCCATATTGCAAGGCTATTCACATTGTACCTTGCAGGTGTTTTGCACTGAACTATAGGTGTAAATGAACGTAAATCATATAAATAATATCCAGACCAAATCACTTCTGAATTGAGTGTGTGCAGGTCATTAACACTGTACTAGTAATCACTTGACTTGCATAGGACCCTACTGTAAATGTGACGTTTCTTTCACAGTATCAGCTAGTCAGCAGAACATCCACATGTTGAACAAGCTATTGCACCAGCTGCGAGCCATGGTTGACTGTGCCTGCTGGGGTCGACCGTTAGGAAGCACCTTGCTCTGGGAGCAACATCTGCGCACTATCAATCGCATCCTGTCTATTGCAAATCACATACAAATTAGAGAGGTAAGAGGAACATCCACTTTTACAAAAAGTTCAAATCATGAAACAGAATATTTAAATTTAACAGAGTAGCTAACACAACAGGCATCTCATTTGGACTGAGTGTATATGCCACAAAATGTTTATGTTTGTTCAAATGACTTATATCTCAATCATTGACTTTATTTATTGCTAGAACAATGTTACATTGAACACATATTATGTTCAATGTAATTTGTTCCCCCTGTTAGCTAACAACATATTAACGAAGTGGTAAAAATTAGAATGATGTGCTGGAATTGCAGAATAGTGCAAACATGAACAGCATGGCTTGTTAATAAACTTGTCATACATAATTTTTAGATGGTGAATGCTAACCTTGAACAAAGCTTTGACATTTTGAAGCCTCCTTCTTTAAATTTCACTGCTGCTGGTATGTTGCAGCCCGGGGATGATGTGTTCCCAAAGCTGCAGAACCTGCCTGAAGAATGTGTTCGCGAGGTGCTACTGCGCCTCGCAGATCACAAGGATCTTGAGAATAGTGGAAAGGCATACAGTGTGATGCAACGTCTTGTTGATGAACAGCGCATATGGAGGGAACTGTGTCGCTTCCACTTCACACCACAGCAGATAGGCTTCATACTGCAGTCCTGCCCACCACAGACAGACTGGCAGGGCATCTACCACAAGTTGCGCAAGTGAGGACACTACTTTTATTTATGATACACGGTACATTTTTACTTTCTGTAGACTATGTAGACGTCTGCCAAACTTGGTTTTATACTTACTGATCCCTTCCATTGTCTTTCATTTGTGCTGATTGCCTGTAACCTTTATATTACGGAAACAAAATGACATGAGTACTTGACAGCGCCTATCTTACATTTAAGCCATGAAGGTGATAACTTCATCGCTGACTCTTACTCTGGGTTTCATAAAATTGCTTCAGTGGTTGAGAAGTTAATTTGAGGTTCAGATATGACAGTTGTACACAGCTGTACACAGACTCAGTTCTAAAAAATGTCATGGTCCTCAGGTCATTTGGTCTGCGTGAAGAATATGCAGAGATTATCCAGCTGTGCCGCAACTGTCGCTGCCTATTCTGGAAATCAATTGGACACCCTTGTATTGCGGACCAAGATCCAGAGTTCCAGGAGAAGCTGGAGAATGTGGACAAGAGCTCACTGCATGTGCCGATACCACCACAAGCCTTTCTGAAGTTCTTTTCTCTGTGACAGGTGACAGATATTCTTGTGGTTTGCACCATTATATTCTCACTGAACACAAGCTGGAAAACATTGATTAAAATTTATGTATTTTTTTTTGCCTCTGTGTGATGTTTCATGTTAAAAAGACTGTGACGTCAAGAAGGTAACTGTAATGTAAGATAGTCACCGCTGCATCTGTGTTGTAAGATATAAGGAGGAAGTTTACATTTGCTTTGACCCAGTAGATAAACATTAACACTAGGCCTTTTATTTTCTTTCTATTGTCTTTCCATCTTTCTTTCCTTGTTTTCATGTTTCCATGTATGCCAGCCTTTTGGGACCTTGGTTATTTAGTCCATATAGGGACCAGGATATGGGACGAATGACAGAGAAATAGTGGTCCAGTTCCTGGTAGGGGCAAGAGATTTTCTGTTCTACAAAACATCTGAACTGACTCTGGGGGATCACCTCATTTCCTGTTCAGTGGGTTTTAGAGGCTCTTTCCCTCAAGGAGTAAAGTGATTTGTGACAACCTTATCTTGACTTTTACCACTCTTCTTTCATTTTTTATACTATTTATTTATTCTTTTGAGATGTGTGCTCTTTTTCTGGTTGGGGATTTGCAGAGGCCAAGTTTGTGAAATGCTGTTACAATACTACAGTAACTTGACTAGCATTATTTAATTGTTCTCATAGAGTATGCTTCTTTTTGGAGTAGTCTCTAGGTCTTATATCTTAATTGTCTAGACAGTGGACCACATCCAAGGAGGTTTTTTGTTTAGTCCAATAGTTTTATTGCACTCATAATGCTGATACAAAATTCTATAGAATATCCAGCCTAATAAAAACACACTGAATGTGGGGTCAGACTATGCCTTTTGGAACTGTGGCTTCTTATGGACCTATTGTCCATCTGCTGGATGACAATGATAGAGTAGTTTGAATTGGTGGAATGATAAATTACAGGAGAAATGCGATATCCTTGAAAAATTCCTGTCCACTGTCATTTTGTTTCCCATAAATCTGACATGAACACCTAGGGGTCCAACCCCAGTCACTGCAACGAGACAGTGGCAACTAAGTTCCTGAGCCGTAGCATACCCCTCAAAGAATGCAGAATGTTTCTGCCACTTTATCCCATTCCTGTACCACATAATGCACACTGCTGACCTGATCACCTTTGTGAGGGCCATGAATCTTATAGTTTTCATTGACTTTCATAACTTACTGAGAAACTACTAAGTGATGCAGGAAGGCATACCTTTGAGTTAATGAGTTCGATTTTAATATTCACTAAGAGAACTGATAATAGAATTTAAAATCTCATAGGACAGGTAGCCTCCATGTACCCAGGTCCAACATAAGTGTGTCTGACACTTAAGGTGGCCTCTTAGATATGCACTCCCTACTGCATTTGAATAAAGGTTCATGTTTTCTGCGCTGTGATGCCATATTGACTGATAATAGTCATTGACATGTCAGAGGAACTTGCTGCTTCCATCTTCAGGGTGTAAATGGTCCTAGGACTACTTGAACCTTGAAGATGGAGGTAGCAAGCTCGTCTGAAATGTTAGCAACTACTCTTCAGAATTTTGTCACATCACCCTCCTCCTCCTCCTCCTGAGGTTGACACCCTAAGTGACCCCTTGACCCCTTAATTCTGCTAATGGGTAGAGATGGCCCTGCATGTATCCACTATCTGGGAACAGGATTAATTTCACAGTGTATGGAAGGTATTGTGTTCTGTAGAAATGAATGGAGGTGTAAGGATCCTGATTCCTGCAGTTTCTGAGGAGCTTTGGTATAGTCTACCTTCAATAAAATACTCTTATTTATGCTGGATATATTTTAACCCTTCGCTGCATATATGTATGTATATTTATGTGTCAATGAAAGTGGTCAGGCTAGTTGGTACATTTAAGTTCCCTAATATTACATTGGCTGAAAATATATTCTGTTTAAAAATGTCTGTCATGTTTATTGATGATTATGTTATGGTTGTTGTGCAAAGTAATTTGAGATTTTATACTTTATTTCTTGGTTGTGAGATAAATAAAACAAAGTGGGCCATCTGAACTTTCTATATTCATAATAACATGAAGGAAATATAGAAAAGCTGTTACTGAAGAACATATTGTAAAGTTATTACAATTTATTGAATAATGTTGTCAAGATATTGATTGTGATGAATCATTGAGTTGTATGTAGTGAATCAAATATGATTATGGTTATTAAATTTTCAGAAATGTAAGAAAATCCCACTCTGTAAGGCAGCCATTCCAAGTTTGTGTGTTGAAAAAGTTTCCTTATGTAATTGGTACCATATATTATGAAAATCTTAATTTCTGGCCACATGTGATAGGACTGGCTTAAAGGTATTGAATCTGACATTGTAGATTCTGCTATGTGTTATGAAATGATATGCATCAGTGGGGTACAAACTCCAGTGATTCTTTTTGTAGCAAGTGGGTGCTAAGTGATACAGGCTGCAACTGATGTGGTCCAATCATGATCTTAAGGTTAGTGCATAGGTTCTATCTTACTCCAGTGAGGACTTCTTTCTGTGAAACATTTTACTTAAGTAATGATGAATTTAAACTTTGACAAAGAATGTATTGGCTATGAGTGTCATGTGTGCTGTGCTAGTCAGTCAGTGAAGTTGGCAACTACTATTTTTGTGTTAATTTATTCTGTTTTTGAACCTGGGGATGGATATGAAGCATGACATGTACAGTTATGAGTGAAATAAACAAGCAACTGAATGGGATATTCCATTGCAATTTTGTCCTTTGCCTAGCATGCCTGTAATTCTGTAGGATTTTGTACATTTTAATGTTTCAGGGAAGGATTTAAATGCTAATTGTGTCTCTTGATGGCCTGAATTTTTTTTTTGGTTTAGCATGGACATTAAAATTGTTACCAAGCAATCACATAGAGACCAGCATGTGATCTTAGTGGGCGCACCCAAGGGGCCGGGGGGGGTTACTAGGTTGCATCCCCCAAATTGAAATTTAAAAAACACAGATTTTGTGGACAGTGATATTAAATGAACATGATTTACCCTTCAGCCAAAATCAGCTACTGAAATCAGCTGGTGACTAGAACATTCAAATTTTGAAAAATAATATAAACACCTGGGATGTCTCAGTTGCAATAAAAAAAAACCTGTGATTTGAAAGTGAGTGAATAGTGGAACATGTAGTTATATTTGTACGTATATAAATGTAATTGCAAACAGTTTTATGTTACAGTTATACTTACAAATTGATTTTTATAATATAATTTTTAAAATCAAACATAAATTATATATTGCCTCAGTATCAGCTCCCTACCCTTCCCCATTGAAAATTCTGGGTGCACACCTGGTTAAAACCATATCCTTCTGTAATGTAAATCTAGTTTCTTTTACAAGCATTGTTAGTTCATTTTTTCATGCAACAAGTCCTTTGTAATTTGTACATCAAGCCATCCATCCTGTTCTCTGTCTCATCCCATCTATTTCATGGTCTTTACAAATGTCATCCTCCATTTGACTATATTTCTTCACAGTTTTTGGCAACCTTTCATGAATTATTCTTATAAAATTTTTACACCTTTGTTTTATAGTTTGTGGTACTAGGTTTCTCAAACTAAATATTTCTTGAGCACTCTATAAAATATTCTTGGGCCAACAGCAGTTGGGGGAGGGAGGAAGAGACAACCACATATACTACATTGGGTAAAACCTTAACAGACGTGTGTCAATTGAACAACATGCGCCGTAAAACCCAGAAAACTTAAATGGTTGTTCTAGTTGTAGCTGTTTCCAACAAGCATGTGAAATATTAGAGGAATTCATACAATTATGGAGTGCTTCATGTGCAGGCGAAAGAATTAGGGATATGCTGCAAATAAATGCATACAAAACTGAACGAAATGGAGTCTTTACATAATTAATAGGCCCACCACCACTCAGCACTGTTAACTAATACTCCAGCCTGGGTGGGAATGAACGGTCAAGGATTGATTAACTGGAAACTGGTGAACGAGACGGATCTGTGGGTTTCGTGAATGAAAGGGAATACAGATTCGCGAAGAGATTACTTTTAATGACTGATGATTGACTTGTGATCGAAGTATGTTAGGGAGGGAAATGCTTTAAAAAGAACGATAACAAACCAGTCCCGACCTACGTGAACGACGGGTCCGCGGAACCGAGACCCAAATCGTAACAGGCAGCACGATTATTCGTTTTCTTTGATCCGTTAAGTTAGTAACGTCACATCGCTATCCGTGGTCGATGATACAAACAACAATGTATTTGTAAAATATCAACGTGGTGTGTTGCATCACGTTTGAAAGACAGATAATTGAAAATGAGGTGGGAGTGGTGACGGTAATGTTCCTGATAGGAATTCAGTGTGATGTTCGTCAGCGATAAGTGAATATTAGCAAAATTAGAGAAATGAGTCGCACCAATTTGGAACTGAAGATACCCATTGAGAACACGAACATCGATAAGAACGAAGATATAAATTCCGAAGTAAAAATACTATTTTACGATATCAGACATTTAAGTCCACTATCCCAGTTATTAATATGCAGCTGTGGCGTTTTCATCTTCTACTTGATGTATGGATATATGCAGGTAATTATTTGTATGACTGTTTCCTCCTTTTTCTGGACAGATACAAGATTGAGGTTAAATTTCGCTTTCAATGACAACCACATTGAGTGACTCTTTTTGCCATTTATAAGTTTGCCCTCGGTTCATTAGTGTGGTACACGAGATCACCGGGTGCATGTAACAGGCGGTACTTATTAAAATATTGAAGTAAATATTAAAATATTAAAGATAGAGTCATAACCGCTGTGTAACATACCTTCCTGAAAACTGTGTATGCACATGGGTAACACACATGTAAATTAGTATGCAATTTAACAGTTTTTCCGTTTGTAGGAAATAAAATATGAGACACAAATCTTTTGTTGCCATGTGTTAGTAAATATAGCTACAATCTTACATTGATATTAGTAACGGGTGCTTAGTGTACTGGGCTCCTCTGTGATGCCTCTTTGAAGAGGAATACAGAAATTTTGAAAATGTAATGAGAAGTAAAGACCCCAGGTTTAATGACTGTAAACACACTGAAATAAACAGCTAACCCAATGTAACATTGGTAGCATAAAGGTTGCTCCTTTGAGGGAGATCATTGCTATGTGGCATCACAAGCCTTCCTGTTGTCTGTGCTGCATTGGTGTCCCTGAGTAGAGTCCCAGTGGAGGTGTCAGGAGAGATTAGTGTTGCTTGACATATTTTAGGTAACCCTAAAATTAATATGGTTTAAACAGATATGTTTTATTCCTCTAATTTTTGTGTGTTACCAGTACACTGCATCATGTTCATTTTAACAGTTTTATTGGTATGCATTTTATTATCCAATTATTTGATATAATAAAATTATAAGCTTGTAGTTTAATTGTAAGGGAGAGACCTCTAGCTTAGTTTTTCCGTTTTATATAATTGTGGCACTACCAGATTATGGCTTCAGTTTCCAACCAAAACATGTCCCAGTGAATGTAGTGAAGAGAAGAATCTACACTCGGTTATAGTGTTGTATTAATCAGGAAGTCAATAAACTAACTTAAATATGTTGTAGTCTAACAGTGTCAATTTACTTAACAGGAATTGATTTTTACTCTTGATGGGTTCAAGCCATTTGGGTGGTACCTAACACTGATCCAGTTCGCATACTATTCATTGTTTGGGTATGTTGAAATGAAGGGGAAGAAGATATCAAGAATGTAAGTTGCACTGATACTGTCACTGATTAAGAAACTCTTACCAGCAACATTAATGCACAAATTCTGGGCACTAGGTCACCCAAGCAACTGAATTTTGTATGGCAATGTATGTGGGTCCTCATTATGTAACTTGGTGTATGTTATCCTTCAGACATCAAGCATTTTGAGGTGGCTCCTGGGTTTTTGAAGAATTTGTGGATAAAACTGCAGTATAATGAACATGTATTTGACCTTCTCCAGCATGTACCAATTGATGTGTTTTATCACAAAATTTATTCTGAAATTCTTGTTTAGTTTATAGTTTTCAGCTCCAGTAGAACATAAATTTAACTAATTCAACCTGCCTAACCCAACCTGGTGTGACCTAATTTGTCTCTTAATTTGGTTCTGTGAGAATAAAAATATATGTAATATGAGAAAAATTTACAAGTCTTCCTACAGATTAAATGTCAGTCCGTAAGAAGTGTAACTGCATCACAGTATATGAGAATTGAGATGTTATTAACTACTCACAGTATGCTAAAGAGTTACTGTAGTTAGATTTGTATGTCTTATCTGTCAGCACTTCTATAGTCTTCACTTTCCTTCAAAGCTGTTTGAGATGTTGAAGTACAGAGTGTCCAGCTGAACACTGAACCCATGCTTAGAATCTACAAACCCTCCCATAGCTCTATTGCTGCATGGCTTTTGATGATGCTTCCTACTCTGCAGTACTCAGTGCCACATGGAACTCTGTGTCCTAGAGCAGCACACATCAGATGTTACATGCTCACCAGTTATGGCCCTGCTCTCCCGCACTCATCTCCGCTTTATAAAAGTTGTCTGTGGAAAGACTAATTTCACTTTGCTTCTAAACTGTTTAGAGATCTTATGATAGTGAAATGTCATAACTCTGCTTCTAAACAGTTACAGATTTTATTATAGTAGTAAATGTAATATGAATTACAATTCAAGAGTATTAACTGCAGCGTACAGTTGCCATTCAGCTTTATAGTTGTTGAACAGGTCAGTATGGTGAGAGTACTCTAGGTTTGTGCTTAGTATGCGTGCTGTTGAAATCTTGGTTGGGATACCAGCTAACCTGTTTGGGGTTTTCTGTGGCTTTCTGCATTGTGTGTATTTATAAATGCCAAGATAATTCCTTAAAAATAGGCTGTGATTGTCTGCTTCAAAACACTTTTCTACTCACCATCCATTGTCGCCTTTCATCTATCTTACTCCGTATAACCCTTGCAGTAGAAACATCATAATCTAAGACTTATCATTTATGTTGTGTGTGCAGGATTCCTTTGAAAACTTACCTCCTGCTAGCTCTGTTGACACTTGGTACCATGGGATTCTCGAACTCATCACTGGGGTACCTGAATTACCCCACACAGGTGATCTTCAAGTGCTGCAAACTCATTCCAGTGCTTGTGGGGGGCATAGTAATACAGCAGAAACGTTATGGCAAGCTTGATTTTCTAGCAGCAGGCTGCATGTGTCTGGGACTCACACTCTTCACTCTTGCTGACAGTGATGTGTCCCCAAACTTTAGTGCAATAGGTTTGTTATCTCAGATCTTTTGTTTTCTAAATGTAGTAGTAACCACCAGCACAACTGGGGTTTAATTTTAGATTGTATTTTCAAGAATTCTTGTACTTGTGTAATATAAATCAGTGAATTCCAATTGTTCACTGCTTGCCGTGCACGTGGGGTATTAGTCATCACACTCTAGCAGTAGAACAGAGAACTGAAATCTGTGATAAGAATAAACATATTTTTAAGTAATGTTATTTATTGATTAAAAACATGAACTTATTGTAAAGCAGGATGTCATTCTAATGCATATAACAGTTTATAAATTTTAAGAATATGCAGTGGTTTCCAAACTTTGTATAATGTTTAAAAAGTTGCACTGTCATCTGAATGTGAGTCAGGCACCATACTGTCTCACTGTCTAATCTGTGCAAGTTTATGTCAATTACAGGCATATTCTGGTAATGAATACAGCAATGTGTGCATTTACAGGTGTACTGATGATCTCAATTGCTCTGCTCTGTGATGCAGCAATTGGCAACGTTCAGGAGAAGTCCATGAAAGAATACAAAGCAACAAACACAGAAGTTGTCCTGTACTCATATTCAGTTGGCTTTGTGTACCTGTTCCTAATCATGCTCGTCACTGGCGACCTGAGCCGAGGAATAGCATTTTGCTCCATGGTGAGTTGTACCAACATGAGGAAGTGCTGTGCCAACTGGCTGTAGTTGGTAATATTTACAGCACGGCACCGAGTGTCATAACTTTACAGTTCAAGTATTGTTATACTTCTGACTGAGAGATGTGAGGACTTCGTTACTGCAGGCTAGAGATGGCAGAAGTTAAGTGAAGTTGGGTAGGTCAGTGGTTTTAAAGCAGGGATTTGCCACAGCCCTGTTCAGTTTCATACATCATTCTAATGTGGTTGATGGAAACAATTTATAATAATACTCAGTAAATGGATATGTACAAATATACTGAATTTTTTTCTGGGTATGCAGAAATGGGTATGTTTAAGCTTTAGACTTGATAATGCCTTCAAAAGTTATGAAGGTTTTTTCTTTTTTTGACTTCTGAGTTTTCATATTTAGATGCATGTGTGTGTTCTGCATTCAGCAGACTAAGTAGTGGATTATAACCACTTTTGTGGTTGATTTTACAATCTGGTTTGCAGCATTTGATGGAAACGTATGGTTACGCACTGATCTTCTCACTGTCAGGATACCTAGGGATACAAATTGTCCTGACTCTTGTGAAGACCTGTGGGGCTTTCACAGCTGCAACTATCACCACGTGTCGCAAAGCTGTCTCCATCGTCATCTCCTTCATGTTGTTCTCCAAGCCTTTCACATTCCAGTGAGTTATAGACCGTACATGGTCATTAACCCTCATTATGCAGGCTTTTTAATAAATAGACTTTCTCTGTTAGTATAATTGTGTGGCAAAGTATAATTTATATTTTTGAAGAGCTACACATACTTAGCTTAACTGTTGAAAGATGAGAAACAGGTTTCATTCACTGAAAATTTCAAGCCCAGAATACAGTGGGCAGCACTTTGACATGATGTGGCACATGTAATATGGAAAGGGTTAACATATTCACAGACAGCACTGATGGTTGCGTGTAGTGATTGGTAATATGTAATGTAACTGTGATTTTGAAGTGTAACAGTGTTGTTTGGATCAGACAGGGTGGATTTCAGTGTGTGTTGGTGATGGTAAGGTGAAGATTGTGGATTATGACAACGTAAAGTTGGCTGTAAGGGTAGATTTATTTGGCTCTTGCTACACCCCTGGGAAAGTGTCAAATTAATTTAATAATTGTCCAACAAGATGCGACTTATTCAGTTTATTACATTTCTGTAGGCAGCTCTACATGTTTCTGGTGCTGACACCCATCATCAGGAACTAGTACAGCTGTAATTACAGCTTCTGGTATTGATTAACTGTTTTAGTTATTACAAAATACTTCGGGAATAACACTATTGAATAAAGAATAGTCTTTACATACCTGGATCCACTACAATACGGATGGTAGTAGATCCGGGTATGTAAAGACTATTCTTTCGATCTCAATAGTGTTATTCCCGAAGTATTTTATAACAACTAAATCAGTTGATCAATACCAGAAGCTGTAATTACAGTTGTACGAGCTCCTGATGATGGGTGTCAACACCTGAAACATGTAGAGCTGCCTACAGAAATGTAATAGACTGAATAAAGTCACATCTTGTTGGACAGTTACTAAATTCGATTCATGATATACGGACCCATGTATATAAAATGTCAAATGAATGTTCTGTGACATAGAAGACAAAGATTTGAACAATACTGTTGGAGTTTATTCAGGGTATCCTCACAAAGAGAAAGTGAAAGAGTAATGAAACAGTAAAGTTCTGTTAATCTGGCACCCATGGCACTGGACAGGTGCCAGATGACTGCATATTCCAGATTATTAGTCAGTAATGAAAAATATTTTTTGTGGTTTTACAGTGTCATAACTTGTGTAATAAAATATAATACAATAACAGCATTTAAATCTTAGCCAAATTAAGTCATTGGAGACATTATTGACTTTGCTGTTTCATTGGTATGTAAAGGAGTGCAACAGTCTTAAAGTTATTCATCTCCATTGGTTTTATTTTGTGAATTGATTGTGACAGTGTTTTATGTAAGTCAGATCCATGACAAATTGTTCATTTTGTTTCAGATATTTGTGGTCTGGCCTGATTGTTGTGGTTGGTATTTATCTGAGCATTTATAGCAAGAACCAGAATAAGATGGAGATGCAAGGTTTCTTGAGTAAGCTCCACAGATTTTTTCAGCGGACTCTATTGAAGATTAAAGTTCCAAGTTATTCTGTGGATAAAAATATGCTGTCTAATGTTTAGGCAGCTGAGACATGCTGCTGTCAACATTCTGTTTATGGGATCATGAGCATTGTGTCAAGAGAACATGGTAATGTGGTGTGAGTTGGATGTGATGAGAGAATAATGTTTGTATGTTGTATAAATGGCTACCAGATGCACCATGGATGGATCACATGTCATTACTTAGACAACTGCAGGTATGCAGTCACAGATTTATGTAATGTGATGAGACCCAATTCAATAAAATGGTCGATATGCAACTGTGGATATAAGTTTGCATCAGATGATGTTGAGAGATGATTTTGTGTGATGAAGTTGAACGGGAATGGGGAGGTTAGCATCAAATGGTGTTTGAAGACACTTATATATGATTAAGTAGAAAGGACTGGGGAGAAAATGGTTAAGTCCACTTTTCATCTGCCATGAAAACATTATCTTATATTCAGGCATTTGAGGGAAAGTTTGTGTTTTAACAGCCATACCAAACTTTTTATGTATCTTTAAATTTAAGTGTGGCAGAAAATACAAATACAAATCCTGTAATAGAGTATGAAGGTAGTTATTTATTCACCTGTCTGTGACAGGTATTAATTTAACATGCTTTCATCTAAACATTACAGAACCTTCCCCATGTGTTTGTATTCATCACTAAAATCACACGATCCTGGGCTACATTTGTACAGTAATAAAGCTTTTGATTGCCTTTGTACTGTGTATGTTTTCACCCAGTAAATTAACATCGTAAGTGTTGACCACAAACTGACGAGGACCATTCGCAGCCGGTCCTTGTTTGTTTTCATGGCCCAGCCTCATGACATATTCTGAAGCAAAGTTGAAAATCATTTGGAATGTAAGAGTTCCTTGTTCCAGGTTTTGTAGAATAAGAAATTTATGAGCATCTGATAAATGTTTACCTGTACAGATGGTTTCATTGAAAACTAAGTATGCTCATATTGACACCAAACTCAGTGAGAATATGGTATGAAACTTCTCATGTAACTGGATTGGACGCTGTCTTGAAGTGTTATAAGGAGCTGAGGTACTGGCCCATTGTGGTCCCATTTTTGCAGTGGTATATAACAAATGCAGAATGATGTTGATCAGGAATGGATCAGTTAAATCATAATCTACACTGATGATCTTCCATTAATTTTGTCTACATGTGTAGTTAAGGTTGACAGAGAAATGTTGGATAAACTTTGCGTGTAGTGATAACAGTGATGTGCATCGATAATTATTAAGGCACATCACTACATGCAAACTTTATCACAGTTACAATTGTATGTATGTGTGTATGTAATTGATTTGTTCAGTTTTATCACCCATGTCAATAATTGCAGCAGTAGACTCCTGCCACTGCTGCTGCAATTCTTCCTGATTCCAAATAGAATTGTACATTTTTGGAACTCAGAATATACTGTTTTACTTCCTCATATCATTTCTTATGGGATTTGATGCACACTTAATTACGTGTATGTTAAGTAATTGACAGAATTGGTTCTGGTATTAAAAATGTTGTGGGAATCTGGAAGCAACCTCTCTGCATCCATTACCAAGGTAGTGCTAAGTTGGCAACTCAAAATTATTTATGCACTTACAAGTCTCCAACATTCCTATTCATGCTGTTTGTTACAAACTCATGAATTTCATTTTTCAGATATATATATATATGGTTTGTATCTTGTAACTTTTTTCGTGTTTTTACACTCTGCAGTTCATTTATGTTAATGCGGCTTGTATCCTGTAACAGTTGCATTTTGGGTCACTTCCCGTACTCTGAAAGTTTTACTGTTTGGCAAACCATGGTTTATAGAGTTCAAATTCATAGTAATTACACTTTTGCTGAAATTTGGATATCCTGCCAAATTCTTTTAAAAGCCCTGCTTATATTCCCACCATCATGCACATATTCAAAAGCAGCATACCCCATTAAGATTTCTGTCACTTATGTTGTTTGTAACTTCCACATTGTCTTGCTTCTTGACATTTTTTAAGTCTACCTGACACTGGTGCCCATGAACTCCTCTCCTTAACTTCGTCTGAAACGGTGGGTATCAGAAATGCACGTATTCGATCTTCTGTTTATCAAAGTGCGGAGAATCTTTGTGGCTGCCCATCAAGGCAAGTCCATTGTTTGTTTATAAATGCCCAACGTTGGGATAATTATTTTTTTGGATTTGGCAAAGTTCATCATTACAATATTTCCTTGCAGGTAAACGTTTGCCTCCAACTGATGGGTTATAACTACTGCACCCCTTGATTTCTTATTGAAATATCCTAATGATGCTTTCATGTGGTACTTCCACATTCCTCGATTGTCTGCAGATGAGGCATTAACTCCATACGGTAGATCTATATAGTTTATATTTGCCGACCAAACGCTGCTGTTGTCCGGATTGTTTTACCCGTTGTTTGCATATTGTTATGCTCTCTGGTCATTGGAACAATTGGTCGTAATTCTCTGTTTATGATCCGTGGTGGCAAGAGAGAGTCGTCGAAGAATGGCCGCTGCGTTCGGTATTCACGTTGGGAACACGTCGGCATGCTTGGCTTTATTTAAGGTTTTATGCTTGTTTGATGACGTAGTGTATTGTTAACGAAAGTAATTAATAGTGAATTACGTAATACTGTGACACAGTTTTGAAGTTCTTGTGTGAGTTCTCATGGGACTAGGTTTTCGGTCTCATGTAGGTTAGGATTATTGCACGATATGACCCGCAGTTTGATAACACTTAATTTATCTGTGTGATGCTTAACTAAAATGTGTCCTACGCAGACTGAATATTGCTTGCACGAAATTTATTTTTTGGAGTTTTTTTTTATTTTTTATTTTCCTGAGTGCAGAATCTGTTTCTGTATTAGAGGTTCTGTTCAAGTAGGTGGATCTTACGGTCCCTTCATTTGAAATTCGTTTTGTATACGTTGTAGTGAATGTCAGGTATGTGAAAATATTAACGTGTAAATTATATCAGACTCAGTGTGGCGATGAATGATAATTTCTTGCATTGCTGTACAAATTTGGATTTCATTTATTTGCTGCTTGAGTGAACACAGATCCTTAGTTGAGCTGGGTACTAGTCCATGTAGGCTGTGTTAGGTTATTCTCCTTTTTGTTTTGGTTAGCATTAGTCAACAGTGCTTTGAGACTTTCACCGAACATAGATTGCATGCAGTGTTAATTATCTAAAAAATTGACCTTGTCATTAAATTTGCACCTGAAGGGCAAACCTTCTTGGGGTAAGTGTTTTTTGCTTTTAATCTGTCTTGGGGACCTGTCACTAAAATGAAAACTCTAATCCCCAATTTGACACATTAAATCGTTTTTGTCTTGATATTTTGGCAGCACGCATCTGAATGAACCCTACAAACGTAACCTTTTTGAAGTCAATGTTTTTGTTTGTCGTGGGTTGTGGTCATTAAAATGAAACCTCAAAGGCTAGCTGCCTAGAATGTAGTTTGTATTTTAAGCATACGTTGGTCACTATATTCCTGTCACTAAAATGAAATTTCATTTCTTTGTGTGCCTTTGGTACTTGTTACTGAAGAGAATGGTGGAATACGTTTTTTGACTTTGGGTTTGTATGAATAGCGTGAATTCTGGAAGACTCAACTTACTGGAATCCAAAAGGCCCACATTAGTCTTATGCAGCTTGTGCTTTAAATGTGTGTTGACCAACATAAATTCCTTTCTGTTAGTTACATCAAATGTTACAGCCTGAGAGTGGATTAAATGAATTCTTTAAAATACATCTTGTGTTCCATGACTTAGGTTTGTGTGACTGTGTTGTGTTGGCATCCGTAATCTAATGTACTTTGAAATGTGTAAGATGCAAGAAGTATTGCAGTAAATCGTGAAGGTATATATTATGCTTACAGTGCCATTTTTATAAATATATTGCTTTGTGCAAGGAACTACTACAGGGCTGGCAAACCTATGGCATGTGGAAAGATTTCCTTGGCACATGGCATTCACTGCTGTCCCAGCTTTTTATGTCTTTTACCCAACCAGCATGTCTATATTGTGAAGAATATGTATGCATATATATATATATATATATATATATATATATAGACACACACACATCTGACCGTGTAGAGATTGCATATGAATTACATTTGCTACCAAATAATTCTGTGAGTGAAACTTTCACACAAATTGGGAGTAGTGTGAAGTGTTGACTGGATATTTATCATTGGGGCACTGGCCTGGCAGTAACTGGGCGAATATGTGACATTGCACAGAACATTTTACAATCGTCTATTCAAATAGGAAGTAGCAGCAGGCCCATTTACTTCCAGATTTTCATCCTTACCACATTCCTCGATGAGGCCTTTATTATAAATATGATATAGTAATTGTAACATGAATTAATTATACAATTATCATTATAATATGCATTAATAATAATAATCATACAATAATTGATAATAATTATGGAAGACTCTGAGATCTTACTTTGCTCTTTAAATTTCCCATGTGCACACAAAAGGATTTCTTCTAAATTTATTTAAAATTTGGGTACGTGCCCTCAGAAAGGTTTTCCAGCCCTGAACTAGCATATTGAGGTGTTAAATGAATGGAGGTTTGCAAAACGTTGTGTCTGAAATGATTAAGTGGGCTCCTGTTCTTTGTTAGCACAGTAAAATTACACAAAGAACCTGTGTGAATCTCACGTCAAGTTAACCAACTCTAATGTGATTTATGGAAATTAAGCTGTCCATAGCTAACATTCGCATACAATACTAATACATTCTGCTGCCAGTGAAAGATGAATATGTATATGTTGTAGTCTAGTACATATGATGTCTACAGAGTCTCTAAACATTGAACTGAAAATGGTTTTAGTGTACAAATACAAACCTTCAAAAGTTTTTCTTTTACTTTTGTGTAGGATTCGAAGATTGACGTGATTGCAAATGATTCTGGAGATCGAGTGACTCCTGCAGTGGTCGCATTTAATGAGTCAGAAACAGTAAGTTTCATATGTACACAACTGTTCTCAACCTCATGCCACAGTATTATGATGAAACTATTACAGTAATTAGGTAGCCACCACAAGCAGGTCACCACCACATTCCAGCTTCTCCATGTATTAAAGATTCCGATTTCCCAGGAGTGAAAAAGAAATGTTTTTTTTATTCTGCTTCTCCAGGATTATGAGTAAGGTTATTCCGACTTCATAGCCGTGGCACAGTTTTCGTATGTCTCCATTTTCTTTTTATTTGTAGTGACTGACAAGTTTGGGAATCTGTTAGTGTCCTTTTTGTAAAGGTGGGAGTTCTAGGTAGTCATGATTGTGTGTAATGAATGCTTATGTAGTCAGTTTGCCTGAATTTGTATTTTTGTCTAGTGTGGCATTTCCCTTGACACTAAGTGATTTCATTTTCGCTGTTTCAAAGAAGAAGGCGGTCTTTTTTTAATAATACTATGTTTCCTTAAAATTTAATCTTTTTAAAGTGACTTATTAAGTGAATTAAAACACATTCTAATAGATTGAGATGTTCTTAGCACTTTGATTTGTTTCTATACTAAATTGCCTCCTTACAGCATAAGAAGAGCCAGATTTCAGACACATGTAATTCATGTGGTTGCATTTTAGTGTTATGTATGATAATTTTTAGGTTACCAAAAATCATGTCTGAAGATTGGATAATCAGTGTTACCCCAGTTGTCCATAATTATTGATTTACAGATTGTTGGGTTGGCTGCAAAGTCTGGCTTAGCAAGAAATGGGCCATCAACTGTAACACACAACAAAAAGCTACTGAATGAGAATATAGAGGAGAATGAACTTGGGGAGGTGGTGAATTCAAGCACATGTAAGGTGAAGCATGAGGAAGGAACCCTGAGATATGAGATAAAGAGAGGTGACAAGGTGTGCAGTATCACACCTGAAGATGTGGCAACCTGCATATTTAAGAAAATGTATGGTAAGCAGCAGCTTCTAAATAACTTTAATTCAGTTTGTATTTTTAAACCTAGAGCTTGTGCTTTTCATATTTATTAAATTTTGCCAAGATGGTAGTAGACATATTACTACAATCCCAACATTAGAAGACTACACATAAAGAAAAGTGTATGCATTATTGTCACAAATTTTTCACTGTTATAATTTTTATCGTTGCACCGTGCATTCTGAAATCTACGTAGTTCACTCACCAACAAATGCACTATTTATTAACTTGGTTAAAAGTTAAATTTATTTTATAATACACAATAATATCACTCCTTTGTGTTTCGGTCTTTAATGACCATCATTAGGGAGCTTTATCTGTACCTAACTAAAGTTTTATTTATGTTAAAACACTCAGTAAAATTATGTCCTTATATACATTAGGTGATGCGGCAGTGTTCCCAATCGTGTCGTTCAGTTTGTCCCTCCTTGCCAGTGATATTTTGAAGAAAACAGGTGTAATTTGCTGCTTTAAACAACAAACAACACACCTTCAAAACACTAAACCTTCATTTAACAAAGACCTTATCATGTCTGAAGAATTACAAATTATTCACTTCAATATGTGATTTGAATGTGTCTGGTACCTTCCTAATACTGCCTACACATCCTGACAGACATCTTGCCTATTCGAAACACACACACGCTACACCTCTAAAACCCATGAACTCAAAATATTTTATAGTGAATAATATTTTGAATTCATGGGTTTTAGAGGTGTAGTGTGTGTGCGTGTGTGTGTTTTGAATAGGCAAGATGTCTGTCTGGCAGGATGTTTAGGCAGTATTAGGATAGAGCCAGACGCATTCAAATCACATACTGAAGTAAATAATTCGTAATTCTTCATACGTGATAAGGTCGTTGTTAAGTGAAGTTTTGGTGTTTTGAAGGCGTGTTGTTTGGTGTTTAAAGCAGCAAATTAGGTCTGTTTTCTTCAAAATATCGCTGGCAAGGAGGGACAAACTGAAAGACACAATCAGGAACACTCAAAAGGCAGACATGCTGCCACATCACCAAATTTATATAAGGTCGTAATTTTACCGAGTGTTTTAACATAAATATAACTTTAGTTAGATACAGATAAAGCTCCCTGGTGATGGTCATTAAAGACCGAAACATGTAGGAGTGATATTATTGTGTATTTTAAAGTAAATTTAAAACTTTTAACCAAGTTAATAAATAGTGCATTTGTTGGTGAGTGAACTACATAGTTTTCACTGTTATGTTGACAAATTCTGTAATTAGTGCACTGTAATGCATAGATATGTCCATCTTATTAGAATACATTCTCATACAATCTGCTGCTGTCACTGTGTAACTGCAAGTTTTGGGGTTGTCATAGTGATGCTTGTGAAGGTTTGGGATGTTATGCCCTGGTACCTTGTGGACTGTTGTTTTGAAGGAGCATAGTGCCTTGATTGTCAGGGTCAAGCAGTTGACTGCTTGATGTGGTGTAACATCTGATAGACTTGGGTCTGAGGTGTTTGACTCCGGAGCTAGGGATACTGATGCCTGTAGAGCATTTGAAAATGATTGAGTGATTCAGAACAGTACAAGATGAATGTGATTAAATTAGTTTAGACTTCACAGTGTATAAGTCCATGTGGGAGACCTTTAAATAGTGTTGCTTCCATTTTTGTCTTCTTAGTAATTTTGTCTCTTGTGTTGAAACAAAGTAACATTTCAGATATTGCGAGCAGTGCTGTACGGTCAGAGGCAGATTTGCGTGCAGTGCTGGCTATTCCTGTGCACTTCCAGCAGAACAGCCGTCAGACAGTGATGCGGTCAGCTGAGGAAGCAGGGTTTGAGGTTCTGCAGGTGATCAGTGAACCATCGGCAGCTGTGCTTGCATATGGAGTGGGGCTGTCCAACTTGTATGAGGAACAGTATGTGCCTCATATATGCAGAATTTATTTGTGAAGTAAATACGATCATCCAGAAAGTAAAGTCTGTTTGGCTATAAAGAAAAATAAAGAGATTAAAAATTGAATAATAATAAAAAAAAACAATCTACCATTGTTACAGTTCCTAAGTTATTTTTCTATAACTTTGCCACCAACATTCAGGCACTTAACATAGTGTGTGATGAGTTTTTGTATGCCTTCATTGTAGAGTTCCACTGCCAGTACATTTATCAACTGTTTGGTGGCATCCTTCACTGCTTCATTGCTTTTGAAGTGTCTGCCATCCAAAAATTCCTTCAGTTTTGAGAACAAGTGGCAGTCACTTTGGGCCATTTTTGGAATATGCTCAAAAACTTCCCAGCCAACTCCTGAACCATTGCTTGCATTCTGGCAACAGCATGTGGGCATGCATTGTTATACAGGAGAATCATGCCACTTGACAGTAGGCCCCACTGTTGGTTTTGAATGGTGCGCCATAACTGCCTCAGAGTTGAACAATATGATTTTGCTTTGATGCTTTGATTGTTGTGCCTTGCAGCATAAACTCAACCAGAAGTGCCAGAAAAGAAGACTTCACAGTTGGCGGGATTATCTATTTTTTTTACTCATTTTAAACACCCACAAAACCTGTTAAAATGGTGCGATTGGTGCGAAACATACTTGGAACAAAGCCAATGGACAACTGAGGTTGAGTGACTGAATTGGTGTGGAGTGTTGACCTGAGCTAGTGTTATGCACAAATGGTCTTTACTCTTTGGATGACCTTCATACATGTGGTCTTATAACAATGGCTTCTTTGGTTGCAGCACCAATTCATCTGAGCATAGGTAATGGAATTTTTGTGGGATTAAAGGAATGGTGAAGATATCCAGGCTAATATATTCAGTGTAATGTCAGAAAGTGCATTAAAATATGATTATGTACAGTAAGGTGCCTTTGTTAGCAGTTGAATGTCATTGGTCACTTAACATACATTTTACTATATGAAATATTTGGACCTGAGACACATGATAATGGGTGATTTCTCATTGGTCCATGAAAATGGTGAGCTGTGGAGACTGTGGTAGTGAAACTTTATGATCTATAGAAGTGTTCCTTAACCAGCTAAATTGAAGCAGATTTCCGCACAATCCATAAAATTTTTGGGGCCTTTTGCATCTGTTTTCTTATTGCCACAAAGTTGAAGAGGAAAAGTGTGAAAGGGATGGAACCACCCGAGAGATGGGACTACAGAGTGGAGAGGGAGGTACATTGTGGAAGGGGAGATGCTCTGTATAATTGTGATTAGGTGGACTCGAGAGCTGGAAAAAGAAGGTTTTAGCAATGGCTGCACGAACTGAAGGCAGCTGAAGAGCTGTTCGGTAGTCCTGTACACTTGAAATGGCTTTAAGTTGTGCATGGTTCAGCTGTAAGTGCTGTGGACAGAGGACAAGGATTAGTCACATGCACAGTGGATTAATCTTCTCTGAGGCTCTAATGATTGATTCTCTGTATCTGTTGTTTTCTTGTATTGTTTCTGTTTGAGCATTCATTTCATAGGGATGTGCTGTAAAAGGAGTGTATGACATCATATCCTATCACCCCCTTCTATGCTGGCTTGTTTTTTGTTTATGATCATGAGTGTTCGTCTTGAATCAGTACTGATTATTTCTTTAGGAATCACAGTGGTCTGTACTTATTATGGAAGGTCAGTTAATATTTTGACTGTGTAATATTTTTGTAACTGTCTTTTATTTGGGCATGCTGATGTAGTGGTAGTGCTATAGGCTTTATTTGTGAGGTGTCTGGTTCAGATCTGAAACAGTACGCCTGTTATTTTTATTGGTTTTCCACATACCTTGCAGACAGATATCTTAATAGTTCCTTAAATGGGCCATAACTGTTTCCATTAAAATCCTTGTCAGCAGTTGCCTACAGTTTGTTGCTGTATTGTCTGAATTACTGACATTGTCATAAAATAAACCATAAATAAATAAAGAAGGAATGTCTGATTTATGATTTTATTATAATGTTACTCTGCAAAGGCTGAGAAAACTCTGTATTTTCCATATTCCAGCTTGCATTAAACCATATTTAGAGACTGAATCTGTGGGTTGTGCAGAAAGCATTCCTACATTATGACTGTTTTAAAAGTGCATGTTATTGGTGTTAGGAGACAGTGTAGTGTTGTAGTATATGAAGAATGTCGTTGCAGTCACTGCCTGGTGTACCGTCTGGGTGGTGAGACATTGGATGTGACAGTGGTTCAGGTCAATGCTGGCATGTACACTATATCTGGAACTGTGCACAAATCGAACCTTGGAGGCAACAAGTTGACCAGGATACTGGCTGACTACTTGGCAGGCGAATTCAGACAGTAAGGGTGCATTTGTTCTTTGTGACCAGTGTGATGGGATACCAATTAAATTTTGTGTTTGTTTGGAATAATATATCAAATTCATTAATATTTTGATTGCAGTTTTGTCAGAGGGTTGTAAGGACAATAATAGCTTAATTATAGTAGGATTCCAAAAAAAAACTAAGAATTTTAACATTTCTGTCAATTTACATTTAGCATGGCTATTTATTTCTAGATACAAATATTGCTTGTTAAATGTCTTCTTGGTGTATTTGTTTCTCTCTGATTAAAATAAAAGAGTCTGGAATTCACGCTACAAATGTTTGCTTGCTATGGAATATCTGCTTTGGGCTGTGGAGTGGAAGCAGCAGAAATATAACACTGTGTCAGAAATTTGAAAAGTTTAAATGAGCTGTAAATGGGAAATGAGGTTTTTCTCAACATGTGTTAATATGAATATTTTTATTTGTTTTGGTGTGTAGAACTTATTTCTACAACTTTGATGTTATGCTAAACCTTTCAGTTCATCAGGTGACAATAATCATTTACTTGACTGTGATTATTCAGACTGTGAAAGTGTCCCATGTTTTTAACATGTGGCATCGAACATTATGAACTAAAATTTTGATACAATGTCTGTTACACCCCGTAGTCGATGGAAGTTGGATCCACAGGAGAGTCGCCGGTCAATGGTGAAATTGCGTGGTGCAGCTGAAAACTGCAAACACATACTATCTACAGTGAGCACTGCCCATTGCTTTGTTGAGTCACTCTGTGAAGGTGTTGACTTCAGTTACAACATAACACGGGCTCGCTTTGAGAACCTGATTACGCCCCATCTTTCAGACTACCTGCAGCCAGTACATGAAGTTTTAGAGAAGGCTGGACTCAGTAGTAAGACTATTACCAAGGTGTGTGTTAGGCTAATTGCAGCTTTTAAGTGGGTGTCAGTCACATTGGTAGAGTCCTGTATTTATTTAATTGAATGTTGCTTTTTTGACGGCAAAGATTGTATACCATTCAACAGGCTTATGGTGAATAGTGGAAGAAAGTTATCATGGCATGTTTTAAAGTGCTTTCATGGAATTTTCCTCAAGAAATTAGGTTGACTGTGAATATGCTCAGACAAGATAGCCAGTGAGTGGGTGGGAGTCGAACGTCAGACTTTCTGCATATGAAGTTGGGATTCTAAGCACTCCACTGTGGTCTTTTGTCAGCAGCTGAATTCACCGAAGAACTTATAAAATCATGTGTGTTTGAAATGCTTGCATGTAAATGGGCTAAGAGATAATATATTAATAACTATGCAATTCAGAGAGATTTCTGTATTGAATTTCCACTTTTATTTATCTTTTGTCAGCTTAAATTGGCAGGTATAATCTCAAAAGTTTTGCATTGCCACCATGTTTGTAACTTCATTAGTACATGACGTTAACTCAGACCAGTCTTCTTGAAAGGTGCATTCTATTACCCTGTTGTCACAAATGAGACCCTGGCAACATAGATGGTGGTTTAACTGCTAAATTTCATGTGGTGTAAATATCACAAACAAAAGTAAAATAAAAAATTGAATCCTTGTTTATCTAATGCATTGACAGTCTCTGCTGACCATTGCAGTTAAGCCTGATGCCAAATGAATTATCCATGTGATTTTGCTGATCATTGTCATTGTATTCCTGTTAAAAAATGTGTGCAGTTGATCCTGAGTGGTGGTGCCACAAAGATTCCAAAGCTGCAACAGGCAGTGAGGGAATTGTTCCCTGATGCTGAGCTGTTAAGTGGGATCTCTCCTGATGAAGTTATTGCCACAGGTGCAGCAAAGCAGGGTAGCTACCTTGCACGTCCATTTGATCCAGACTGTGAGCATCTCGCCATGGAAGTTCCTGCTGTTTCTAAGCCCATATGTGTTAAGGTAAACCTGAACATGACAGTTATCACATGCACAGTTGATAGCTTTTTATTGCAAGTGTTACATGAAACATTCATGTGTAATAGCAATGTCAACCTATTTCATGTTTTGTCTTAAGGATACTTGAAAGCTGATAAACTCTTTTAGTGGAGAGTGTACACCGAGAGGTGATGCACAAACTTCAGTGTATATGTTTGCATCTAGGCCATATTACTTCTGCTCCTGACTTGGATTTCCTTCTGATTTTTCTGAGTCTGTCGGTGCAAATGTCAGGAGACTATCTGCGGATAGGTATTGATTTCGTGTTTTCCGATTCTTACCTGCTCACAATTTATGATCATCTTCAAATACTATTCAAGCTATACAGTCTCTGAAGCAGAAAAAAGTGCTGTTTTACAGAAGATTGATTCAAAAAGAACAAATAACTGTAATTTTTGTGGTGCTGGTGTGTTTTTGTCATTGTAGGTGTCTGAAGAAGCAGGACTCAAATGCATTATTCCAGCACTGACACCAGTCCCAGTAAAGCGTGCTCAGGTGCACGCAGTCACATCACAGCAGTCAGATGTTACAGTGGAGCTCTATGAAGCTGATGGAGATTCATGTGGAGCACCACTTCTCTTTGGCAAGGTGACAATTATCATTGTGGGTTCCACATTTTGTTTTGTGTTAATGACAACATGTGGTCACTGGAAACATGAATGGGGGCAAGAGAAAATTACATAATTAGGAGATACAAATTTGAATTTCTCTCCCTCTCTCCCACCAAGGAGGATGAAATGGGGGAACAAAAGATGCATACAGAATTGTGGCAGGAAACAGAAAAGACCACTTGATAATATTTAAATGAATTTTAGAGAAATGCTCTTTATATTTGAATTGGCTTGGTATAAGATTCAGTTTGGACTGTCATGAACTATGTGCTGAACCTTCAGTTATTTGAGCAGGAAATATATTGATCACCTGTAAATTATTTCCTACCAAACCACTGTACTATGGAGTGACTAATGTCTCCAGTAGCACACCTTCACACACTGTGGGCAGCAGTGCTCCAGAAACAGCTTAAATCCGTGAGCTATTTAAGAAGACCCATTTTGTCAGGTCTTCATAAAAATATGTCTATACATTTGACATTTGTGTGACCATGCATCATTGATACAATAATATAGACAGCCAACTAGATGCAGCAATAACAGATTTTATTTATAATTACAATCAGTTCAATATGTTTCGGGTGATAGTTTCACCCATCCTCAGGAGCACTAGACTGTGTTTACAACTTTGGTATAATGCACGGGCGATGCTGCCTGCTGGTGCATTATACCACAAGCTGTAAACACAGTCTAGTGCTCCTGAGGATGGGTGAAACTATTGCCTGAAACATGTTGAGCTGATTGTAAATATCAATAAAATTTGTTTTTGTTGCATCTAGTTGGCTGTTTATATTATTTTATTTCTACACATACCTCTGGTCTCCTTTAACTGCCCATGGTGAGCAGGTGACTGTATGTGTGGATCCCTAGTTTGAAGCATCTTGTTTCATATCTCAGAAACATGTCAGATGCGAACAGCAGTCAGTGTGCGCTAAGCTAAGTCCCTCTAATGGTGATTTCATTATTGTGTTTCATTTTTTCAGGTCCATTTGTTTGATATTGTAGGGCCAACGAAGATCAACGTAGAGGTGAGCCTAAACAGGTGAGATCTGCTGCCATTTGACAGTTGTTGTGTGATGTGATGTAAAATGAGGCAAGTGGTACCTGTGGGGTGTTACAGCAAATCCTCATTAATTTGATTGTTTGAAATACTTTGAATTTTGAAGATAATGTAGTTTTGCAGCTGCCAGTGGGATATTTATAGCCTTTCCTTAAGTTAGTTCAGAGTACATGTGTGTCAAAGTGTGAAGCCTTAAAGAGTTTGGTTGACTCTGGAATAGTTTAATTACTGCAAAAATATCAAGGATTCCTTATTTTTAGTCACATTCCCTAAGTAACATTAGGTGGTACTCAAAGTTGCTGTAAACCTGCATGTATGCATGCATGCATGACATGTTGGAATTGTGTTCCTTCGTTTTAGTAGACTCCCTGAGGATGGCACTCCAGTGCTGAAACATGTAGGGGTTGATACGCCTCATGAATTGTATCTTATGATTTATATGTTAGTGTATTTTATTGAGTGCATTTGTTGGTTGATGTACTGAATATGAGAAAATGCACAGTGTGAGAATGTAAAAGTTAGGAATAGATTAATGTAGAATGAATGAAATAATTTAATAGTTCTGTCTATACTATTAGTAATGATTATAATGAAATTCTTACTTTTTTCTTTCGGTTTATGACACTGGTTGAATAACCCATCAGTCAGCCATTCAACTACCATTTATGTCAATCCAGTAATTACTCAATTGATGCTACATAACGGGTGACTCGGGATTCTGAACTATCCACTAAGCTGTTTTAATATTGCGGTTCCTGATGAATCAATAAACTGTTTCAATGTTGCAGTGTTGGTGGGATGCATGTTGTAGTGACGGATCACAAGAGTCAGAAGAAACAAACATGGAAGCTGGACACATGATGATGTAAACCCTAGATCAGATGTATGTAAATGTGGTGTCAATTGTAAGCAATAAATAATTTTTGTACATGCCGCTCTGTAGTGTCACATCTAAGTCATCCAGCTATCCCTTGGCTACCACAAGTTCAAGTCAGGAAGAGATGACATGAATCAAACCATTTGGCCTAGGCTGTGCCATAGCTTGGGCAGTTGCCAGCCTCTTACTGCAGAGGCCCAGGTTCAATCCAAGGGTGGTGTTTGAAGGTTTTTTGATGGACAGAGTAACATTGGGACATCTTTTCCCTGGGTATTTTGATTTTTCCCTGCCATTTATCATCCTATCAATGCTACATGCTCTTTGTACCATCCAGAGCTGGTACAGTAGGCCTAGTTGCAGCTGCTGTACCAAAGGACTTGGTCTCATGTCTCCCAAAGAAGAAAGGAAGAGGCATTCACTTTGTTTAGTGTCTAAGAATGTGTAAAACCGTACATGTCTACCTTATCAATAGTGCCAAGGCCACAAGGTGCCAGGGATTCTTAATTTTCAAATAACACTGGTCAACAAAGATTTTGGCCCATGAGGAGAAATGTCTGTTTCTGATGTATTTTTGGACGCTGAATTCAAAATATTTCCAGAATTTCTCTATCACCCACACCTTTCGCTCTAGGTTAAAAGGCTGGAATCTTCTGCACCAGGACACTAGTGTGTTTTTACCGTGGGCGCCATGAAGAATTCAAGGATTTCTTCTCCCAGGAAGATGGTGTCGTGTTTTGCAGTGATGTTTGTTCCGTTATGGAAGTTCTTGGCCATGAATATAACCCAGATCAGTGGCGCTTGTTCATTGATTGGTCAAAAATGAGCTTGAAGATGGTTCTGCTCCGCAGTGGAAATAGATTCCCTTCCGTTCCTTTGACTCATGCAGCCAACATGAAGGAAAGTTATGGAAGTATGAAGCTACTGTCGGGAAAGATTAAGTATGGCGAATTTAAGTGGAAATTACGTGGTGATCTCAAGGTTGTGGCACTGTTACTCGGAATGCAACTCGGGTACACAAAATACTGCTGTTTCCTGTGTGAGTGGGACAACCGGGATAAGAAGAATCACTATGTAAATAAACTGTGGCCCAAATGAACATCACTGACGCCAGGGGAGAAAAATGTTGTCAATCCTCCTCTTGTTCTTCCGGAGAAAATTTTTCTGCCCCCTTTGCACATAAAGCTGGGCCTTATGAAAAACTTTGTGAAAGGTATGGATTAAACCGGCTGTGGAAACGAATTTTTGAGGAATAAGTTCCCAAATGTGAGTGACCCAAAAATCAAGGAAGGCATATTAATAGGAACCCAGATCAGTGAACTGTTGCAAGACAAACATGTTGATGAAGACCTGAATGAGACTGAAAGAAATGCATGGTTGTCTTTTAAGAGGATTTGCAAGGACTTCTTAGGAAATCACAAAGCAGCAAACTATCAGGATGTTGTGAAGCACCTGTTGACTTCGTACAAAGCTATGGTGAAAATCCACTTTTTGGAGTCCCACTTGGATTTTTTCCCAGAAAATCTCAGTGAAGTCAGTGACAAACATGGTGAAAGATTTCATCAAGACATTTTGGTTATGAAAAAGGGGTACCAAGTCTAGTGGACTTTAAGTATGTTGGCAGACTATTTTTGGACACTGACGAGGGATGTACTGAAACCAATTACTGGTGAAAGTCATATGTCTCTACATTTTAGAGGCAAGTTTCTGCCTGTTTCATTAGTACGTAAAGTACTATGTTGCACAAATAGAGTCCTCTGTATCTTTGAAACTCTGCCTGATAGAAAAATTCTGTATACATATCTGAATTCAGCATAAAAAGTACTGCTAAGTTCACCTGTTGAAGTTAGAAGGCCAAAAAAAAGTTTAATTTTGTTGTCCAGTGTAATGTGACTGGTGAATGAAGCTATTTTGGCATCCTCATGTGGAAGTTACTATTTCATGGCCAGATTTCATAATCATAATCTTGCATATTGCTAATTGAAACCAGTTTGTTGGGGAGCTGTTTCTACTAGTAATATCAGAAAGAGTAATACCATCAGAATGTTAGCATGGGTTGCACAAGTAACTCCTGACCACTTGTTTAGCAGGACAGGTGTTTTCTGTGGTGTCCCCACTAATTGTTTGCTAATTTTCAATAATCAAGTAATATGGCCTTCCTGCCATCAATGTTATATCACAGTAGTTGAAAGTGGAGAGATATAATGTAGTTTAGAGTGTAGATTATCCAGTAGGAACTTTGCTATTTTAAATCACTTATCTGATGTTTATTTATCACACAAAAATTTGCAGATGGCAGCTAATCATCAATAGAGAAGCTATGCCATGTAATAACATTGATGTTTGTTTTCTGTGAAACAGATGAGAAATGCATACAAAGTTTTGGTTGGAATTCTTGAAGGAAATGACTGCTTAGGAAATATAGCCATACATGTGAGGGTAATATTAAGCTGGATCTTG
>Ga0131853_10003157_pt1 | contig 29533 bp, 26 predicted proteins | sample TergutLab28metaG_FD_92764 | JGI IMG/M metagenome (GOLD analysis project Ga0131853, IMG submission 92764) | Labiotermes labralis P1 segment gut microbial communities from Petit-Saut dam, French Guiana - Lab288 P1 (version 2) (version 2) | ecosystem: Host-associated > Arthropoda: Insects >... | reverse complement strand
GTAGAAACCACGCAATATTTGATTCCAAATATTGTATATATTTCAACAGAAGGTGTATAATTGTAAACATAGCAACGTCCTTTCGGATGACTTGGTGTGTTTGTTAGACCTTCAAGTTTTCCCTGAAATGGGGGTTGCTATATTTTTTTTGTTTGAAACGTGAGTATATCAAGGTTTTTTAGCAATAATCTATAAATTTATAAGGTGGTTTGTACACTACCATAAAAAGAGAGGAGAATGAAAAATGAAAAAACTGTTTTTATTTTCGCTTGCATTAATAACACTTGCGCTTTCTGCTTGTGGAGGCGGCGGTGGCAACGAAGGCGACGGCGGAGCAGCAAGCGATGCTGAGCAAGACTTGGGGGGTATAACAATAAACATGGCGAACTGGTGGACGGATGAATGTACGGCAACAGCAAACCGCGATTTGTCGATTTCCGCGCGTGCGCGTTGGAACGACAGACAAGCAATGGAGGAAAGGTATAATTTTAAAATGCGTTATGTAAGATACGGAAGCTGGCACGATGTGCGCGACGATATTCAGCAGCAATTACTTGCTGAAAACAGGGATTATCAAATGTGGGCGGTCTTTCCCAACTGGTTTCCGACTCACCACGCGCAAGGGCTTTTCGCGCCTATCCCCCAAGAACATTTTGAAGATGAATTCGGAGTTGAATGGAACCACAGCATGATAGACCTTACACGGCGCGACGGAGTACCGCACGGTTTTGCGCACGGAGTAGCAATGGCGGGCGGCGTTTATTTTAACATGCGTTTGCTTGAAGAAGCCGGCTTGCCGAGAGATTTGCCATTCAAATTACAAGCGGAAAACGATTGGACATGGAGTACATTTACGGATATGGCGCGTCATCTTTCCGTTGACGAGGACAGCACCGGAATTATGGACAGATGGGCAATAACAACCTTCCATCAAGATTTTCTTGCGGCAGCGTTGGCATCGAACGGCGCGGCATACACGACGATTGACCCCGTTACAGGCAGATTTGTAAACGCGACAAACACAGATGCTTTCCGCGAAACTCTTGAATGGTTAGTACAGCTTCGCGATGAAAGGCTTACAATGCACGAAGACGATGTAGGCGGCGAATGGGACGTATTTAGACAGATGTTTAACGATGGACAGGGTGCCATGCGTATTGCGGCAAACTATGTAGCGGGAGAAATTTTCCCAATGCTTGCGGACGATTGGGGCTTTGTAGCATTCCCACGCGGTCCGCGTTCAGATAAGCACTACACTTGGATATCCGGGGAATTTACAGTCATACCGCATTTCTATACTCCTGAAGAGGTTGATAATTTCATGTTTGCGATGCAAAGATGGATTCGCCCGCTGGAAGAAGACGACCCGGACGATTGGATTTTTGAAGCACGTGAAAATCACCGCGACATGCGTTCCATTGATGAAACAATGAAGAATTTTACACGAAACCCCGAACTTCAAGTTATTCCGGCTCATATTATGTTGCCTGGGCTTGGTCACTCTATGGACGACCTTTTTGCGTGGAATGTTTGGACAGGAAATGAGGCTTCGGTAATTATTGAAGAAGCACAGCTCATTTGGGACGCGTTTTTGAATGATGTAAATGATATGCAAGTCGGCAGGAATTAAAGGAGGATTTACGAAATCATTTTGGAAAGGCAGTAAACTTATGAAAAAATGGGATTTAACTTTACCGTCTTTGTGCGGAATGTTTGAGAAACATTTTATGCTTGGCAATATTGCTTCGCCCGGGGACTTGGATGTGCCGGAATTTGAGCAGATGTATCGACACCATTACAACGCGGTCACAGCGGAAAACGTTATGAAGCCTGTGTATATCACATCTGCGCCCGGGGTTTACGATTTTTCCGAAGCTGACAGAATTGTCGAATGGGCGGAGAAAAATAAGATTACCATGATTGGTCATACCCTTGTTTGGCATGGGCAGTCCGCGCCGTGGCTAAACAGAAGTGCCGACGAGTCGCCGCTTACACGTGCGGAAGCGAAAGCCAACATGGAAGAATTTATCAAGACATATGTAAGCCGTTACAGCGGCAAAATTTATTCGTGGGACGTTATAAACGAAGCGTTTATCGACAGCGGCTATGAAGAAGAGTACACGGGAAACTGGCGTGATTATATTCGCCGCGAGACAGATAATCCGCTTGCGGTGGGGCATTGGTATTTAGCGTATGCGAATGGCGCAGGAGCCGGTGAACACGGCTCGGATTATATTTTCGACGCATATTATTTTACGCGGAAATACGACCCCAAGGCGATTCTTTATTACAACGAGTACAATGAAGAGTTTCACCATAAATGTACGGCGATTCCGCAAATGGTAAACGAAATAAACGAAATGTGGCGCAACCATCCGGAGTACGACGGACGGCTTCTAATCGAAGGAATAGGAATGCAGGGCCATTACAACCATGAATTCATCGACATTGAAAAAATTCGTGCCACTATCGAAAGTTTTTCTAAAACCGGCGCGAAAATTTCTGTAACGGAAATGGACTTTACTCACGGTTCCAATAAAGAGCCCGCAGCACCCTTAACTGCAGAGCAATCCAAAAATCTTACAGAAATGTATGCAACCCTGTTTAAATTATACACAGAATATTCAAGCCACATTGAACGCGTGTCTTTTTGGGGAATTGATGACGAGCGAAGCTGGCGGTCGTGGGGTTCGCCGCTATTGTTTGACGTGAATTCGCAAGCAAAGGAAGCCTTTCACGAAGTTGCTTCAATATTCGCTTAGAATTTCCGCAGTTGGTAATAGGTAGTGCGAAAAAGGCAGGGAGTTTAATCCCTGCCTAAATCGCTGTCGCCGTACAATAGATTATTTGTGTCCTTTGTGAATTTAATAATATCATTAACAGTGCCGAAGACTATTCCCGTGTAGGTATCGGCGGTGCCATAGTAGATTGCCAAGCGCCCTGTGGGTGCGTCGCAAAGAGCGGCGCATGGGAAACATACGTTTTGCACGAAGCCGATTGTTTCGTATGGTTCTTCGGGGGTGAGAAGATAATTCCCGCTTCTGTAAAGCACTTTCGAGGGGTTTTCCAAATCCAAAAGAGCCGAGCCGAAGCTGTATACATATCCGTTGCAAGTTAAAACTACGCCGTGGTAAATCATCAGCCAGCCTTCGTCTGTTTCAATGGGGATTGGGCCCGCACCTATTTTTAACGCTTGCCACGAACCGCCCGCTTTCATTACACTGCGGTGCTTTCCCCAGTAAGTCATGTCGGGGCTTTCGGAAATGTAGATATCGCCGAAGGGGGTGTGTCCGTTATCACTCGGGCGCGAAAGAAGTACATAGTTTCCGTTTATTTTTCGCGGAAAAAGAACGCCGTTACGATTGTGCGGCAAAAACGCGTTTTCAAGGCGCACAAATGTTTTGAAGTCGCGCGTTTTTCCAAGCCCGATTGTCGGCGAGCCGGCAAAGCTTGTACACCACATAATAAAATAATCATCGCCGATTTTACAAAGGCGCGGGTCGTAGCCGTAGGCAGGCTGGAAGGGTTTCCCGCTTTCGTCCACCCACTTGATGTCTTCGTCTTCAAGTTCCCAGTTCACCGCGTCTTTGCTTTTTCCGAAATGCAAATGCATTGTGATATCTTTGTGGTCTGCGCGGAAAACTCCAACAAAACCGTCTCCGTAAGGAATTACTGCGCTGTTAAATACACGAGCCGCTTTCGGTCCAGGATTCATTCCGAAAATCGGGTTGCCACTGTACCGCCAAAGAACCTCTTTGTGTCCCGCCGGTTTTTCTTCCCACGGAATGTTTGGAATTGCGTTTTCTCCAATAATTTTTGCCATAAAATTTCCCTCCATTTGTAATTATTTTTTGCAATGTTAGCACACGAAATATTACAAATCAATTGCAATTTTTAAACGGGGGGGTATAATCTAAAAAGCAAAGGGGTTGGAGCATTTGAAAAAATTAAAAGCAGGAATTATCGGTTGCGGCGGAATCGCAAAACAAAAGCATATGCCGAGTATAAAAAAAACAAACTTAGCAGACATGGTTTCATTTTGTGACATAATTAAAGAACGTGCTGCTGAAGCCGCAAAAGAGTACGGCGCATCCGGCGCGAAAATTTATACCGATTATAAAGAACTACTGAAAGACCCGAGTATAGATATGGTATACGTACTTACTCCGAATAAATCGCATTCGAGTATTACAATAGACGCGCTTGAAGCGGACAAACATGTTATGTGTGAAAAACCGATGGCAAAAACTTCGACGGAAGCACGCGCAATGATTGAAGCCGGGAAACGCACGGGAAAACTTCTTACAATTGCATATCAAAACCGATTCAAGCCCGAAGCTATGTATATAAAAAAATGCGCTGAACGCGGCGATTTCGGCGATATTTATTTCGCGAAAGCGCACGCATTACGCCGCCGCGCTGTTCCGACATGGGGCGTTTTTCTGAACGAAGAAGAACAAGGCGGCGGCCCGCTGATTGACATTGGCACGCACGCGCTGGATTTAACGCTTTGGTTCATGGACAAGTATAAACCGAAATCCGTGATGGGAAATGTTTATCACAAGCTTAACGCGAACGGCAATTGCGGAAACGCTTTCGGGGAGTGGAATCCAAAAGAATTCACGGTAGAAGATTCCGCGTTTGGTTTCATTACAATGCAGGATGGTTCCACGATTGTTCTTGAATCAAGCTGGGCGTTAAATACCCTCAACTTCGGTGAGGCTAAGGCAACCATTTGCGGCACAAAAGGCGGTGCGGATATGTGGGACGGTGTTCGCATAAACGGCGACGACTTCGGCAAGCTTTACGAAAAAAAGCCGGCACTTGGAGCCGCCGGCGTAGATTTCTTCGCGGGCGATGAAAAAGAACATAGTTTGCTGGAACAACTTTGCTTTATGGAAGCCATAACAAAAGGTACTCCGCTGAAAGTTCTGCCCGAACAAGCCTGCGTTGTCACAGAAATTTTGGAAGCCATTTACGAATCCGCGAAAACAGGCAAGCTTATTACATTTTAGATGAGGGGATGTTTAAATTGCAGGAAAATACAAAACCTACTGATACAAAGCTGAAAGTATACGGGTTTAATAATTTAACAAAATCGTTAAGCTTTAATATTTACGACGTTTGTTACGCGAAAACAGCACGTGAGCAACAGGATTATTTGAAATACATTCATGAGCAATATAATTCTGAAAGACTTACCGGGATTTTACAAAACGTAACGGACATGATTGGCGCGACGGTTTTAAATATCGCAAAACAGGATTACGAGCCACAGGGCGCGAGCGTAACGATTCTTATTGCGGACGAAACGCGCCACACTGCGGACGACGTGCATGGCGACGCAATTGTAGCGCACTTGGATAAAAGCCACGTAACCGTACACACATACCCGGAATTTCACCCGGACACAAGCATTGCAACATTCCGCGTTGATATAGACATTGCCACGTGCGGGCAAATTTCGCCACTTCAAACATTGGACTATCTAATAGGAAGCTTTGATTCGGACATCATAACAATGGACTATCGTGTTCGCGGCTTCACACGCGAAGAAAGCGGAAAAAAAATCTTCATCGACCACGATATTACATCTATCCAAGACTTCATAGATGACAAAATTTTAGAACGCTACGACGCAATCGACGTAAACGTTTATCAATCCAATATCTTTCACACAAAAATGTTAATCAAAGAAATTCATCTGCAAAACTACCTTTTCAACACAGATGCATACGAAGTACCGCCCATGTCACGTCTCACAATTACGCATAATCTACGGCAGGAAATGATAGAAATTTTCAGCGGGAAGAATATATATTAATATCGAAATTGGCAAGCAGAGGGGATAAATTATGGCACATGATGTTTTTATAAGCCATTCATCAAAAGACAAAAACGCGGCTGATGCAATTTGCCATGCATTAGAAAGAAACAGCATTACCCTCTTCCGAGATTATTGAAAATATTAAGCAGCAAGCGTATGCGGCGATACGGATGGAAGGTTGGCCCGAAAGACAAGATTCTGTTAATAATATAGGTGAAGAATTGAAAAAAATACTGGCATCTGAATATTCGGAATTGCTGGATAGCAACACATTTTCGAGCGAAGAAGATGAAGAAACTCTTGCCGATTTAATCCTCGGTGACAATGCGAACATCTTATATCAATCAAACATTCACACATATCACGGAAGAACAAACCCTTATGTGGATTTCAAACAACTGGCTATAATGAGGAATTCCGGAAAATGGAGTCTCATGCAGCCTATGGGAGGGGGGCTTTGGAGTCACTGGGAAGCGAAGGATATTCTCAGCTTTCCGGAAAGCGATGCTTATTTATTTCCGTATGATTATAGAATTGTCATCAGCTTATGGGGAAAAAGAGGACATTTCAATCCCTGTGAAGATTGATGAGTTTATTTTGTCCATTAATTTTGCCGATACAGCTACGCAAGAACTGTGGAGTGCCGAACTGATTTCATATTAAGGAGCACGTTTAAGAATGAAACAAACGACAGACACGCTTTCAAAGAAAAAAGCAAGAGGACGTTTTTACACGCCCGATTATATAGTTGATAATATCCTTGACCTTTGTGATTATCGTGGCGAGAAAATAATCGGCAAACACATCATAGATAACAGTTGCGGCGATGGGGCTTTTCTTGTTGAAGTTGTTCGCCGATACTGTGAAACGGCTTTACATAGTGGTTTTTCCGTTTCTCAAATAGCTTGCGACTTATCATTTTTTATTCACGGAATAGAGATTGACACAGGCGAATGCAAAAAATGCTGCGAAAACGTATCGAAGGTTGCGGCACAATTCGGCGTATTTAATATTGAATGGGATATTAACGCCGGGGATGCTCTAATCATAAAAAGCTATAATGGCAAAATGGATTATATTGTCGGAAATCCCCCCTATGTCCGCGTTCATAACTTGCTGGATAATTATAACGCTGTAAAGGGTTATTCTTTCGCACAAAACGGAATGACGGACTTATTTATAGTGTTTTATGAAATAGGATTGAATATGCTAAATTCGTCCGGCGTTCTTGGTTATATTTCTCCATCGTCGCTGTATAACAGTGTTGCAGGTTCAGATATGCGGAAGCATTTGATATCTGACCGCAATATCAAAGCAGTCGTAGACCTTAAACATTTTCAACCGTTTGAAGCAACGACATACACAACAATAATGATACTAACCGCCGAGCGTAACAACCTTGTTGATTATTATGAGTATGAAAAACATATGCCATGTTTCGTGTCGCGTTTGGATTATATGGATTTTATAATGAACGGTGTTTTTGTGTTCGGAAAAAAAACCGCATTGATTGAATTCCCAAAAATAATGTCGTATATCTGCGATTCGCCTGCTTATGTAGTTAAGAATGGGTTTGCAACGCTATGCGATAATTTCTTCATAGGGGATTGGTCTTTTACCGATTACACGATACCTATTATTAAAGCATCTACGGGACGTATGGCGCGGTGTTTGTTTCCGTATGACGAAGCGGGCAAGCTTATTGCTTATGAAATATTGACCGAAAACCCGTTAATCCGCCAGCATTACGATACTCACGCGGACAAGCTACGCGGCAGAAGTTTGGAAAATAATAATTCGTGGTATGGGTTCGGGCGGTCGCAAGGCATTAACGATGTCCGAAAAAAAAAGTATGCCATCAACTCTTTAATTCGTGATGTGCCGGATATAAAGTTACAATTATGCGAGCCGTGTACGGGAGTTTACAGTGGCTTGTACATTCTCACCGATTTTTCGCTTAACGAGTTGAAAAGTATTTTGTTCACCGACGATTTTATCCGCTATATTACTATAGTCGGAAAATATAAAAGCGGTGGTTATTATACTTATTCGTCAAAAGATTTGTCGCTCTACCTGAATTATAGGTTGACCCTATCTTGATTGCCGTATTTGACAAATGAAATGCTCTTATTATAATAATATTACATGCGTAAGAGTACAAGGAGGGATTGAATGAAGGGTTTCCCGGAAATTTCAGATGCGGAATATCAAGTTATGAAAATTATTTGGTCGGCAGGTGTTCCGCTTAACACAAATGAAGTTGTTGAAAAATTGGAAACAACTACGTCATGGAAACCCAAGACAATACACACGCTGCTTTCTCGCTTAGTAAAAAAGGGTGCGCTTCAATATGAGAAGAACGGAAGGGTGTTTGTTTATACACCTCCTGTAGCGGAATCGGAAATATTGGCAAAGGAAAGCGACAGCTTCCTCAATCGATTTTACAATGGAGCATTGAACGCAATGGTTGTTAATTTGCTTGAGGAAGATAAACTTTCCGATGATGATATTAACGCGCTTAGGCATATCTTATCCGAGAAGTTATCGAAAAGGCGGGATTTACAGTGAGTGAATTTTTTTCATATTTTATTATATCTACATTCGTTACTTCTGTTGGCATGGCAATTATTTTATTGGTAAAAAAACTTTTGAAAAACCATATATCAGCAAGGTGGCAATATAATCTAGGCTTTCTATATTTTGTTTTATTAATTGTTCCGTTTATACCCGGCAATTTTTTTTCTTCATTTAATATGGGTGATTGGGTGAACCCTTTGCGTATTGAAAGGGATTCATTAGCAAATGCAACCGCCGCAGGTGGCGGGGAAGTCGGTCTTGTATATGAAACGGCTTGGCTTCAAGATTTTGCAATAGCGGTAAATCGCCCCGGTTCGGAATATATTTCAGTGGTCTTTATGGGGATATGGATTATCGGCATTGTTATTTTTGCGGTAATTATGCTGTTCTGTAATCGAAAATTACGGTTGGTAAAAGAATCCGTAAAACCTATGGAAGATAGCGAAATGCTTTTGTTGTTCTCGCGCTGCAAGACAGAAATTGGTGTAAACGGCAAAGTTTCTCTTGGTTCGTCAATTATGGTAAAAACACCGATGACTATAGGATTTTTTAAACCGTTCATTATTTTACCTGCGGCAAAAATATCCTTAGAAGATGCTCGTTATGCCATGTTACATGAACTGTCGCATTGTAAAAACAAGGATATTCAAATTAATAGCGCTATGTGTTTATTCCAAGTTTTATTTTGGTTTAACCCGCTTGTTTATTTTGCATTTTATCAAATGCGTGTGGATAGGGAGTTGGCTTGTGACGCATCTATATTAGAAATGCTTCCGCCGGAATTTCATATAAATTATGGAGGAACTTTATTAAATTTTGTGAACAGGCTATCTCGCCCGTCTATGCTTCTTTTAGCGGCAGACATGGGAGGTTCAAAACCGCAAATTGCAAAACGTGTTAAACATATAGCAGCTTATGCAACCGAATCGGGTTTGCTTCGGGCAAAAAGCATTATTGTTTTTGCCCTCATGGTAATTCTTGTTTTCAGTAAAATTCCCATTATCTCAACGCTTGCAAATGTTGATGATAACAGATTTCATTTCCGAGCCGCAAATATACTCCTTGAGAATTTTTCCCGATTCTTTGATGGACGTGAGGGAAGTTTTGTGCTTTATGACTTAAACGCCGAGGTGTACACCATTCATAATATGAACATGAGTACGACAAGAGTGTCTCCAAATTCAACCTATAAAATAGTCAGCGCGTTAATCGCTTTGGAGACCGGCGTATTGGAAGCAGATAACACATTTCGGGAATGGGACGGGACAGTACATCCGTTTAAATTATGGAATCAAAACCAGCACTTGACATCAGCAATGCAAAGTTCCGCTAATTGGTATTTTCAAGATTTTGACGCGGCGATTGGTTTAGAACAACTACGCTCATATTTAACCCGTTTGTCATATGGGAACAGTAACCTTTCCGGGGGTATAGCGGATTTTTGGATTGAATCCTCCTTACGAATATCACCGATTGAGCAAGTTGAATTTTTGAGAAATCTTCATCAAAACAACATCGTATTTGATACCGTGCATATAGACACGATGAAAGATGCACTGCAGTTGTACGAAAGAGACGGCGCGGTACTTTCAGGAAAAACAGGAACGGGCTTTGTAAACAGCAGAATCACAAACGGTTGGTTTATCGGGTATGTTGAGACGAGCGGAAACACATTTATTTTCGCAACGTATATCCAAGGTGAAGAAAATACCGGGGGCAGTTTCGCTTCACAAATTACATTATCTATTTTGGAAGAACAAGGTGTTTTTTAATAAAAAATAAAAACAGTAACAGCGGCTTTGTGAAAACATTGCCGCTGTTTTTTTTGCGAACAATGAGCTAAGCTCGAAAGTTTTTTTCGCATTTGGTGAGTGCCGCATAATCGGGTAGGCTTGCTATCCAATTATAGAAAGAAATATTACTTTTAATTCTTACAAATGTAGGATATAATATATTACATATGTAAGAATTAAGCTCTCAACCTCGAAAGGCTGAATCGAATGTGTGAACTAATTAAAGATGCCGCCAAAATTTCATATCGTTTTATTACCCACCGTATGCTTTGGCTGTTTATTGTTATAATGATTTTGTTTTATATAATGCTTGCTCGATTATTTGAGTTGCAAATCGTGTTAAGCGATACATTTGTTCCCTTGCCACCCGTTACTGCTACGGCGGAGCAAATAATCCACGCACCACGCGGCAATATTTACGACCGCTTAGGCAGGCCGCTTGCGGTAAATACGCCCGTTTGGGTGGTAACTATGGATTCAAGCATCGCTATTTCAAATGAAGCCCTATTGGAATTAACACAGCTTTTTGAGCGCAACCATGAAGATTTTACAAACGAATTTCCCATAACATGCGAATGGCCGTATGAATTTACATTGGGTGGCGGTACACCGGAAATACGCCAAAGAAGAGAGTTCCGTTGGAAAGATGATATGGCAGTACCTAATCCCGAAACCGCAACGGCAGCAGAATCATTTTTGTATCTAAGAGAGTGGTTTAGGGTTGACCCGGATAAATCCAATGAAGATGCACGGCGTATTTTGAACTTCCGCACCATGCTCTTTGAACGACGTTTCAGGCCGGGAATTTTTGTAATTGCAACAGACATTTCCCCTGTAACAGTTGCCGCCATTGAGGAGCAAAATAATTTTCTTTTTACGGGCGTTGGGGTAGAAGTACGAACTTTACGAGTATATCCCCAAGGAAGATATTTTTCTCACATTCTTGGGTATACAGGAATAATAAACGCCGAAGAATTAGCGGCAAACCCCGATTATGCACATGATGATGTAATCGGAAAAGCGGGGCTTGAGCGTTCTATGGAGACACATTTACAAGGAATGCAGGGTTCGCAAATTATAGAAATAAATCCATCTACAGGTCACAGGGCAAACTCGATGGCAGAAATCACACCGCCAATACCCGGCAACAATATTTTTGTTACAATTGACGCGGCTATGCAAATACAAGCCTATTATATTTTGAACGAACACCTAACGGAAATTGCTGTTCGCAGAATACAAGGCGGCGACTCCCGAGAACCGCGAGTTACTTATCATCAAATATTTAATAACTTAATTCGAGCAGGGTGGATTCCCATACGCAATATATTGGAAGCAGACGAAGAAAGTGCCGCTTATCTACTACGCCGATATGTATTGGATAGGTTTCCGGAAGCAACTGCCTCGCGGGAGGATAGAGACAGAATTGTAAGTATACTAACCGCCGGAATTGATGCCGGGCGCATTAATCCATCTACGATGTTTACGGCAATGGTGGATTTAGAGATTTTATCTGATTATAATAACTTTTCCGAGCGGGTACTTTCAGGAAGGTTTTCGGAGAATTCATTGATAATTGAAAAGCTGCGCATGGGCGAACTTACTCCGCAAATGATTAATGTTGACCCGGCAACAGGCTCTATTGTGGTGGTTGATGTGCAAACAGGGGCAGTTTTGGCGGCGGTAACATACCCTTCGTATGACAATAATCGGTTAGACAATCGCATAGACCCGGAGTATTTCTTTCGCATAAGCAACCTTGACCCCACTCACCCAATGAATAATCGCCCCTTTAGGGAAGCCCGCGCTCCCGGTTCGACTTTCAAGATGATTACCGCAACGGCGGGGCTTGAAGCAGGCGTAATCGGCACAAACACCCATATACACTGCGGCATTGTTTATACTCGTGCAGGCAGACCCACGGCACGATGTATGTCTAGTAGCGGACACGGCAGAATCAACGTAACACAAGCAATTTCTTCTTCGTGCAATTATTTCTTTTTTGAAACGGCATTTCGTTTAGGCAATTCGCCGCATGAGCGGATAGAAACACTTAATGATTATATGGATTTTTTTGGTCTTAATGAGCGAACAGGCGTGGAAATTGGGGAATATGCGGACACTATCAGCGTTGAAATGACCCCCCATATAATGGCATCGCCGTCTTTTAAACGATTCCGGCATCTTAGCTTAAATCCATTTGCGACAAGTAGCCAATGGGATTGGTTTGACGGTGATACGATTCGAACAGCAATAGGCCAATCCTACAATAATTACACTCCCGCTATGATGGCAAGGTATATTGCACAAATAGCGAACAATGGAGTACGATTACCCTTGTATTTGGTTGACACGATGGAGAATCAACAAGGACATATCTTACACCAAACAATTCCTGCCCCGGATTATACAGAACCGGAATTTTCGAAAAACACATGGGAAGCAATTCAAAACGGCATGTTACGCGCTACACAAAGCGGAACGGCGGCGCGTCATTTTACAAATTTACCAATCCAAGTTGCAGGAAAGACAGGTACGGCAGAGCAGGCAGGCACAAGGCTATCCCACACAAGTTTCGGGGGTTATGCTCCATTTGATGACCCGCAAATTGCCGTATATGTAACCATTCCGTTCGGGGCAACAAGATTAATGCCCGCGGCATCTACGCAAATTGCCGCAAATGTTTTTCGCGCATTTTTATTGCCGGAAATTGAAATAGAACGTCCCGTTCCGGCTAATACATTCACTAGATAGGGGAAGTGTTAAGAATACAAGGAGAGTCTTCAATGAGAAAATCAAATCAAAACGGACACGACATTTCACGCCGTTCGTCAGAATTTCCTATTCTTCGTAAACCGCGCAAAAATTTATTTACAAAAAGAAAAATATTTTTATTATTATTTCTCGTAGGCATTACGTCAATTGGTATAATTGGCTTTACTTTGCGTCCATCCTCATTTGAAGGTACTTTTGCGGCATTAGCCACAACAGAACCTATCCCTCCCGATGAACTGCTTCGGCAATATTTTGAACACATCGAAAATAGAAGATTTGAAGATATGTATAATCTACTAACCGAATTAAGCCAAGCAGATATTTCAAGAGAAGATTTTATTGAAAGAAACCGAAATATTTATGATGGAATTGATGCCCGGAATATTACATTTGCAATCACTCAAATACTTGATGTTGTCGAAAGACCGGGCAGAAAAATTATTGTATACAATTTACTCATGGATACTGTGGCGGGTGAAACAGCACAAGAAAATCATCAAGCAATCATTGAATTAAACGCGGATAATCAATATAGAATACAATGGTCGTCACGCATGATTTTCCCGGAACTTGGCAATAACGATCGGGTACGAGTAAGTATTTTACCTGCACAAAGAGGACGTATCCTTGACCGGCACGGAGCATTTTTGGCAGGCCCCGGCACGGCTTCTGCCGTTGGATTTATACCCGGAAGAATGCGTAGGGAAGAAATCCCCGCTCCCAATATTCCGCTTATTAATGCAGAGATTGATTTGGAAGATGACGTTGACGAAATGGACATTGAAATTCTCCCATCTACATTCATATACAACGAAGAAGATATAACAAAAGTTGCCGAATTATTGGAAATGACACCCGAAGCCGTTATGCGAAGGCTAAACGCCTCTTATGTAAAAGATGATATTTTCGTTCAACTGCGGATTATTTCCAAAGATGCACAAGAATTGATTGACGAACTATTAACCGTGCAAGGAATTATGATTAGCACCGCCTATGTCAGATATTATCCGTTAGGCCGCCGCGCCGCTCATTTGGTGGGGTATGTACAAAATATCAATGCAGAAGAATTGGAAGCCCTTAGAGGAGAGGGCTACCATATGAACAGCATAATCGGTAAGTCAGGATTAGAAAGAATATATGAGGACATACTTCGAGCCAGAGACGGACGGGATATTTTTATAATTGACAGCGAAGGAAACAGAACAGCAACTATAGCGTATGTACCACCTATAAACGGTAGCGATATTCGACTGACAATTGATTCTCAAATTCAAAACCAACTTTATGATTCGTTTAACGAGGATAAAAGTGCTTCTGTTGCTATGAATCCTATAACGGGCGAAGTTCTTGCTCTTGCAAGCACACCCGCATATGACCCAAACGATTTTGTACGCGGCATGACTACAAGCGTATGGACTGCGCTTAACGAGGACGAAAATCTTCCGTTGTTTAATCGGTTTAGGGCTACGTTTAGCCCCGGCTCAACAATGAAAGCACTAACCGCTGCCATTGGCATTGATACGGAAAGTTTCCGTTACGATGAAGATTTTGGGCCCAGCGGTCGTAGTTGGCAACGGGACGAAAGTTGGGGAAGATTTTTTGTAACAACCGTAAGGACATACGACGGCCCGGCAAATCTTAATAATGCAATGGCGTGGTCTGATAATATTTATTTTGCGAAAGCTGCTTTAAGAATAGGTACGGAAGCATTTAGCGACAGGCTTAAGGGTTTGGGATTTAGCGAAAGAATACCATTTGAGTACGGATTATTTTCCTCTACTATTTCAAGAACAGGGGAGATTGCATCAGAAATACAATTAGCGGACAGTGGTTATGGGCAGGGTCAAATACTTATGAACCCCATTCATATGGCAGCAATTTATGCCGCGTTCGTAAATGACGGCAATGTTATAGAGCCGAGATTGATTTATGACAGGGATAACGAACCGCAATTTTGGTTGCCGCAGGCTATTTCGCCGGAAACGGCAAGAATTGTATTGGACAGCTTAATAAATACAGTAGATTATGGAACAGGCCGAAATGCAAGAATTTCGGGTATAACCCTCGCCGGAAAAACAGGAACAGCAGAAATTAAATTGGCACAAGATGATAAAGACGGAACAGAACTTGGTTGGTTTGTTCTGTTTACCGCCGATGAAGATGAGAGTAATCCACTTCTTGTAATTTCAATAGTAGAAGATGTGCATGGTCGCGGCGGCAGCGGTTATGTAGTGCCAAGGGTCAAACAAGTATTTGAATGAAGATAGCCGTCGTTGTTGCGTATTCCTAATTTGAACTCATTGTTATATTTGACGTTTATATTAAACAAAGTATAATCTCGTAGTAGGAAGGGGAATTCATATGACAACATTTGAGTATGTAAAAAATCTTAAGGCGGGCTGGAATTTGGGCAACACACTTGATTCTATTTTACATCGCAGGGACGGTAAAAAACCACATGAAACGGTATGGGGCAACCCGAAAACCACGCAAGAGATGATTCAAACTGTGCGAGACGCGGGCTTTGATATTTTTCGTGTTCCCGTGACATGGTATCAGGAAATGGGCGACGCGCCCGGTTACATTATAAATGAGGAATTTTTGGCACGTGTAAAAGAAGTTGTAGACTACGGAATTAACATCGGAATGACGGTGATATTTAATCTTCACCACGAAAATTGGCATTTTCCTTCGGAAGAAAATTATCCCGCCGCAAAAGAGCGGCTTATTAAAGTGTGGACACAGCTGGCAAATTATTTCGCAGATTATTCCGAAAAATTAATCTTTGAAGCAATGAACGAGCCGAGAAAAGAAAAAACCGAAGTTGAGTGGACGGGTGGCGATGAAGAAGGCCGCCGTATGGTAATGAAGATGAATCAAGTTTTTGTGGATACAGTTCGTGCAACAGGCGGAAAAAACTCAACGCGAATGTTGCTTGTACCAAACTACGCTGCAAGCTGCCACGAACCCGCAATGGTAGATTTCGTAATGCCCGTAGGTGAAAACATAATATTGTCATTGCACGGCTACTTTCCTTATGATTTCGCGCTTGGAGACGACCACTCGAAAAATAAATGGAGCGAAAGCGAACAAACCGAAGTAGATGACCTTTTCGCTCGTATTGAAAAATATTTTCTCTCCAAAGGAATTCCCGTAATTATGGGCGAAACAGGCGCGAGAAAAAAATACGACAACGTAGCCGACCGCATAGAATGGGCGAAATATTATACAAAAAAAGCCCGTGAGTACGGAGTTCCCTGTTGCTGGTGGGACAACGGATATCTTGAAGGCCCCGAAAACTCGGAGGTTTTTGGAATTCTAAACCGCAAAACACTTGAATGGGGTTTTCCGGAAGTTGTTAAAGCTTTTGTAGGCGGGGGTTCGCAATGAAAAAAATTTTTATGTTGCGTGTGGAAGTGTCGCAACGATAAATAATTTTTTGCAATTTTTGTAGTTATCGTGTATATTTTTCCCAAAAGCATATGATAAGTGTCATTTCCAAGGTTTACACTTTGGGGCGGAATAGGGTGAAATTCCCTGCGAGCGGGTCACTGTGAAGCGGTACGGCAACTCCCTGTCGTAGCGATAAGTCAGACACGTCGTGGCACTTCGTTGTTTCCCCGGACGGAGCAATGTGTTCAAGGGTCGGTTTTACATACCCCTTATTAGAACGCGTTTCGGTTTCGTTAACGGACGCGTTCTTTTAATGTCTGAGAACAGTATGCAACAGGAAGGAGGATTTTGGTTTTACAAGATAGGGAGAATATAAAACGAAAGGGATTTTTGGTTTGCATAAAACAAAATTACTTGCGATTTTTCTTGCCGTGATGATGATTTTTGGGCTTTTGCCCTCAATCGTTTTTGCAAGAGATGAAGAACCGGAAAAAATTTCGGAATTTTCAATTGTAGAACAAAACACAGTCTCCTTTGCCGCGCTGTCAATTACCCCCGAATGGCATGATGCTATGAACGGTGCGTTGGGTTGGTTATTGGCTAATACGCCAAACCCCTCCGCAGGTGACGAGTGGGCAGTGATTGCCGTTGCCCGCGCAAACATGGCCGCCGAATCTTGGTTTTCCGATTATTTATCGAACTTGGAAAACTACAAACACAGTTCACCAGCTTGGACAGATTTACAGCGGGTGACGCTTGCATTAACCGCACTTGGGGAAGACGCAAGCGATTTCAATGGAAATGATTTGCTTGCCGATTTCCGAAATTTCACCCCTGCATCAAGCAGACCTGTCCACAGCCAAGGCGTAACAGTGGATATTTTCGCGCTCATTGCCTTGAATTCTCAACCGTACACGGGTGAGCAAGCGCAATACGTTGAATCAATTCTTGCGGCGCAAACTGAAAGCGGAGCATGGGCGTGGTCGGGTGAATGGCCTTCGGCAGACCTTACCGCAATGGCAATTCAAGCACTTGCCCCGTATTACGAAAGCAACACTGCCGTTACCGATGCAATTAATAACGGGTTTGATTGGATTGAAACGGAATTCCTTTTCAGTGGGGAAGAATATGCGCAGGTTATAGTAGCGCTAACGGCAATCGGGCGTTGTGCGAACGACTATGTGGCAGGTCTTTTAGAATTTTATGACGAAGAAACAAGCGGTTTTTTCTTCCTTGACTGGCAAAGCGGTGAACCAATCATTAATGCCATGAGTACCGAGCAAGCCGCTTACGCGTTGGTTGCGCATTATCGTCATGTAAACGGAATGAACACATTGTTTGACATGAGCGACGCAAAAACGGGAACGGGTACTCCAATACCGACACCAACGCCGCCGCCGTCTACGTCGCAAACACCGTCGCAACCGACACAGACCAGAGCGTTTATAAGCGTTCGCAACGATAGCGCAAGCGGAACAAAAGTTTTCTTTGAGGGATATCTTAATCTTAACTCAAACGAAACTGCGTATACATTATTACAAAGAACAGGGCTTACTCTTGGAACGAGGGGGACATATGTATACAGCATAGATGGTCTTGCCGAGCTTGATTATGGTCCGAATTCAGGTTGGAAGTATCGGGTTAACGGCGTTTTTCCCATGATGGGGGCTTCCAATTTTACCGTGAAAAACAATGACAGAGTGGAATGGTTGTTCACCCTCGATGGCGGACAAGATATAGGCGGAAGCGGCAGTGGCGATGGAAATACAGTGTTGCCGTCGGTTGCGAGTGATAAAAACGAAGATGAAGAAGAAACCCCGCCGGAAGAGGAAATTGCAGACGCAACCGAACCCGACTCAATTAACGCATTGGAACAAGAACCCGTTTCGGAAACCCCGGAACCCGAAACATACGAAGCTTGGGAAAATCCGTTTGAAGATGTTTCGGACGCGGATTGGTTTTACTATCACGTAAAATTTATGTATGAACGCGGGCTGATGACAGGCGTGGAGCAGGGTGTTTTCGCGCCGGAAATAAATTTATCACGCGCAATGCTTGTTCATATACTGTGGCGTTTGGAGGAAAAACCATTTGAGCAAAACGGCATTAGTTTTGACGATGTTGCGCACGGACACTGGTATTCGGACGCGATTAACTGGGCGCGTGCAAATGGCATTGTACAGGGCTTTGGCGACGGTACATTTCGTCCAAACAACCATATAACCAAAGAACATTTTGCGGTTGTGGCTCGTAATTACGGAGAATTCAAAGGGATTATTATTGACCCCGCAACACTAAATTCCCTTGTCGGAAACAGCACTATCACCCGTGCAGAAGCCGCGGCTATTTTGCAAATGCTTGCATAGTAAATTTTTGACCACGAAAGGCGCGAAAAACACGAAAAAAAATTGCAAGAAAGTTTTCGTGCTTTTCGTGTTTTTCGTGGTTTAAAAGGAGTTGTTAAAGTGCGTAAGACTTTTTATGCGTTAATTATTTTAATTTTTTTCGCGGGAGTGAATTATCCCGTTTATGCAAAGAACAATGAAATAACCCCGCAAGAATTGAACAGGGCAATAACTCTCACATCCGCATATTTGCAAGTGAATGTCCGTAATCCGCAAGTGGGTTCGGTTGGCGGCGAATGGACGGTTTTGGGATTGGCGCGAAGTGAGCGGGCTGTGCCGGATTTATATTTTCGGCGGTATTTCAGAACAGTTGAAGCATATGTAAAAGAACGAAACGGCGTGTTGGACGAGCGGCGTTTTACGGAATATTCCCGCGTAATACTTGCATTGACCGCCGCAGGATTTAACCCGCGTAATGTGGCGGGCTATGATTTAACGCTCCCGCTTGGCGATTTTGAAGGAACAATGCGGCAGGGAATAAACGGCGCGATTTTCGCTCTTCTCGCGTTGGACAGTCTTGAATATGAAAGTCCTGCACGGGAATTATTTATCGAAGAAATTCTGCGACTTCAAAACCCTGACGGTGGATGGAGTTTAACGGGCGAAACCGGCGACCCCGATATAACGGCAATGGCACTGCAAGCTTTGGCAAAATACCGCGAAAACTCCGCCGTTGATTCTGCCGCAGAACACGCATTGACATTCTTATCAGATATTCAAAACGAAAACGGCGGGTTTACAGGTTTGGAAAGTTCCGTGCAGGTTCTTGTTGCGTTGACAGAATTGGAAATACCGATTAACGATTCGCGTTTTATTAAAAATGGAAATTTAATTTTAAATTATGTGTTAGGTTTTCAAAATTCAAACGGAAGCTTTCGCCGCGATATGAAAGGAACCAATACCGACGGAAATCTAATGTCCACTGAAATAGGTTTTTACGGACTTGTTGCGGCGCAAAGAAGCATAAACGACCGAAACAGTTTATACCGTATGTGCGACAGACGGGTGCGGTGAATTTTCGCATTAACACAAATCATAAAGTTCTGTGAATTCTTCGCGGATAAACAAGCGAATATGTTCGTTTTTTTCTGTTCTTACAATGCGGATTATAGGGGTTTCTGCTTTTAGCGGTTCGCCGAAAAAGTACGTAATGTCTCCTTTTTCATAGCAAATTATATCGGTGGGTACATCATGCTCCGACGTTAGGGTTATTACGTGATTTTTGTAACGCGAACCAAACGCGCCGGTTTTTACCGCGCAATTTATCGTTGTTTTAAAGCTTACCGTTATTTCCGACTGTTCGTATAAAATATCTTCACCGTTTTCACGCTTAAACGGGCATATTTGGTACGTGGTAATGCCGGGGATTTTCCCAAGAAAACAACCACCACGTTTTTTGTACTCCTGCAAAGTGAAAAGTTTTCCGTTAACATACACAAGTTCAATTTCCGGCGGCCATGACCATGTTAGTTTTATTTTTTCGCCGTCTTCGCGGCATTTTATGTTTGTTATTCGCACATTAACGCCCCCTTGTCTGCTATAATATGCAAAAAGGGGAGTCGTTTATGATTGCTTATGTAAAAGGCGAATTGGCGTTTGTGTATGAGCGTTCGGTTGTGGTTGACGTGAACGGTGTGGGGTATCTTGTTAATGTTTCGCCCGCTACGATTAGCCGTTTGCCGTCGCGTGGTGACGGTGTACAGATTTTTACTTATTTTCAATCGGGGGAAAACGGGCAATTTTTGCATGGATTTTTGACGCAAGAAGAAGTGCGTCTTTTTACTCTTTTAATTTCTGTTTCGGGAATCGGGCCGAAGGTGGCTTCGGCGATTTTGGGCGCGATGACCCCACAGCAAATTATTTTGGCAATCGTTGCAGAAGACGCGGTTGCACTGAGTAAAGCCCCCGGTGTTGGAAAAAAAACAGCACAGCGTGTCATGTTGGAACTAAAAGATAAAATAAAAACTTCGGGCGCGTTTGAAGAATCCGGCTTTGAACCCACGGTAGCTTTTAAAGGCACGGCAAGCCCAAAGCAAGACGCAACAGACGCACTTCTTGCACTTGGTTATGGACGCGCCGAGGCTGTTCAAGCAGTGCTTGAAGTAGCAATCGACGAAATAAATACAGAGGGAATTATCAAGCTTGCGCTAAAAAAACTTGCGCGGGTTTAACTTCCCGATATAAATTTAATAATCTTTTTCTCTTGGGCTATCGGATTTATTTTTAATACCTGCGCCATTATTTTATTTTTGGCATCTTCCGTATCAATGCTTGCGGCTTGCTCAAACACATCACCAAATAACCGCTCTGTTGTGCAGAACATGGTGGATGACATACCATATTCCTCGCCCTTCTGCGATACTTTGTATCGTCTGCCACAGGGCGAAACAAACATTTTCATTTGTAGTTCCGTTAAGGCTCTGTCAAATCCTGATTTATCTTCCCGCGAAAACCCGCCTAATCGTTTTAATTCTTCTGTTGGAAGAGTTTCATAGGCAGTAACCACATCGTAAATACGTTTTGCAAAATGGCTGATTGTGCCGTCTTCGTAGGCTTCATCAAAAGATAAACCCCCACGCCGCACAGCCCAAAAATACGGAAACCACTCTTTTGTGATAAAGCCACTTTTTTTGAAAAATAATTTACCGTATGCGATATCGTCCCGCTCGTCCAAGACACGGTTAACCCATTCCCACGGGTCTGTTTCAGGGTCGCCTGTATGCCAGCGTATGGGTGTGTCATATGGTGGCGTTTCGTTCCATCTCCAATCAATGATGGCATATATTCCGTCGGCGTTGCCGCCGCCCATTGAAAACCCCGCGGTCAGCAGGGTTTCGACAAAGTCATTATAGCAACGTATCATTATTTATCTCCCGTCATTCGTTCTTTTATCTCGTGTTCGACAAATGATTTGATGTGGGGATTATTTTCGTCTGTTATCAAAAATTCAAAGCAATTATATCTGCATTTTTGAAAATGCTCGTTCCCAATTTTAAAATCATAACCGATGCACTTAGGGCTACAAGTGCTGTGAACCAGCCGCTTGCATATTCCGGCACTTTCGATGGACTGGACCATTTCTTTCGGCAGAGTATTTAAAAAATCGGGGTAGCCGCTAATGCGTTCTCCATAAATTCGGGTAAGCATTCCATGCTTTCTGAAAACAAAATTCAAGACTGCTTTTGGTGGCTTGCCATGCTTATATGAAGCAAGGAAGCCGCTTTTCTTTTCTTCAAATGTTACTTTGCAACCATTTTCCAGTAAGTAGTTGTGCAAATCTTGAACAAACGGCTGGTTGCTTGCTTCTACCGCTTCAAAAAATTGTTCAAATGTGATTTTTTCTTGTGCCATTGTGATTGTCTCCTGTTCTTCTAATTATTTTTAAACTGCCCTATTGCTATTATGGGCTTGCCGTCAACATACCGCCATTGACTTACCCGCACGATTTCCACTTTCACAAGAACTTGATTCGGCAACGCAGACCATCGCTCAAAAGCATTGTGATGTTTGGTTTTAATCTTTTCGATTATAGCATGATTAGCCTCATCCATCGGATACCCGATTATTTGGGCAACGCCCTTGATTTCATATGTTCCGACACACATTGCCACGTTAGGGTTAGTTCTTATTTGCTGCGTTTTTAAATAATACTCTCCTGTTTGTAAATAAATCGTAAGCCCCTCGTTAACATGGCTCATTGGGCGTATGGTGACGCAGTTATCTGCGCAAGTGTTTCCAAGAACAAGTTGAACAACACAAACCGCATCTTGATTCAATCATTTTTATCACGCTCCTGTAATTTATCGTATCATGACAAATGTGACAACTGCATGTCATGTTACGAATAGCGGGATAAAATATTTTGCGGCAATTTATATATCAGCACAAAGATTCATTTGCTTTTTTGAGAAACAGGCATTGACAAGTTACACATAGTGAGATATAATGCGCTTGCATCAATCAAACAGACGTTTTATGCCATGAACGGGTTTTGCCATTTTCGGAAGGGGCTTCGCGCCTTGAAACGAACTAAACAAAAAAACGAAAAAGAAAAAGCTTCTTGAAAAATTATACAAGAAGTCTAAGGGTGAATGCAATGTCAAGCATCGTCAATGCATCCGCCTCGCTTTTTTCGTTGCTTTTATTTTGCCCCTTCGGGGCTTTCTTCATTTCAGGGCTGTTATTTTGCAACAGCTCCTTTTTTTGATATACTATGTTATAATCACCAAAGTTTAAGTTGTTAGGGAGGAATAAAATATGTCATTTGTATTCAATCGTTACACAAATCTTTTAGAAATCAGCGCGTCGTCGCAAGGGCAATTGGATAGGGAAGACCCGAACTTATACCGCGACCAGTTTCCGTACACAGAGGTTCCAAAAACCGTGTTTAATTATCGTAGTGTACCGGTGGATATGCCCAATGAAATTTGGATTACTGATACAACTTTCCGTGACGGGCAGCAATCGCGGGAACCATACACTGTTGAGCAAATTAAGCATATTTATAAATGCTTTCACCGTTTAGGAGGGCCAAAAGGGAAGATTCGGCAAAGCGAATTCTTTTTGTATTCAAAACGCGACAGAGACGCGGTTTATGAATGCCTTAATCTTGGCTATGAATTCCCTGAAGTCACGGGTTGGATTCGCGCCACGAAAAAAGATTTCGAGCTTGTAAAGGAAGTTGGCCTGAAAGAAACGGGTATTTTAGTAAGTTGCTCGGATTATCATATTTTTTTGCAAATGAAAATGAACCGCCGTCAGGCGTTGGGGCATTATATTTCAATTGTGCGCGAGTGCATTGAAACGGGCGTTAAGCCACGTTGCCACCTTGAAGATATCACGCGGGCGGATTTTTACGGCTTCGTTGTGCCTTTTGTGCGCGAATTAATGAAGCTTTCAAAGGAGACGGGCGTTCCTATAAAAATTCGCGCGTGCGACACGATGGGATACGGCGTGACATTCCCCGGTTCTGTAATGCCGCGAAGTGTGCAGGGCGTAATACACAATTTGACACATCATGGCGGGGTGCCCCATGAAATGCTTGAATGGCACGGGCATAACGATTTTTATCGCGCTGTAAACAACGCGGCTTATGCGTGGTTGTATGGTTCATCGGCTGTGAACGCTTCGCTTTTCGGAATAGGGGAGCGCACGGGAAACACGCCGCTTGAAGCAATGGTATTTGAATACGCGCAAATACGCGGCACGCTTGACGGCATGGACCCCACTGTGATTACCGAACTTGCCGAATATTTTGAAAACGAAATTGGATACAAGATTCCTCCTATGACACCGTTTGTAGGCAAAAACTTTAACGTAACCCGCGCGGGAATTCACGCCGACGGGCTTCTTAAAAACGAAGAAATCTACAACGCCTTTGACACAACAAAAATCCTGAACCGCCCGTGGAAAATTGTAATTTCAAACACATCCGGCCTTGCGGGAATCGCGCATTGGCTGAATACTTACTATAAAAAATCCAAAAACGACGAGTTCGACAAAAAAGACCCTGCAGTTCTGAAAATAAAAGATTGGGTGGACGCGCAGTATGAATCCGGTCGCGTAACATCAATTACGGACGAAGAGATGGAAACTGTCGTGAAATTAATTCTTGAAGAAGAAAAATAAACTTTCTTGACAAAATGTGAAAAAAGCGTTTATAAGTAAAGGCTGTATAAAAAATCCGCTGTTAGGCGGAAATCATAAGGAGGATAAAAATGCAAAATAATAAGAGGGTAGTCACTGTTATTCCGGGAGACGGCATAGGTCCCGAATGTATCAACTCTGCTATGCAGATAATTGCCGCCGCCGGTGTTGATATAGAGTGGGAAGAACGTCATGCGGGCGCAAGTGTATTTAAGCAGGGCATCGCATCGGGCGTTCCTGCCGATACAATAGAGTCCATTAAAAAGAACCGCGTGGTTTTAAAAGGGCCACTGGAAACGCCGGTAGGTTTTGGTCAAAAAAGTGCGAATGTAACATTGCGCAAACTCTTTGAGACATATGCAAATATTCGCCCCGCACGGGAATTTCCGGGTGTTCCAACCCCTTACACCGGCCGTGGGATAGACTTGGTTGTTGTTAGGGAAAACGTAGAAGACCTGTATGCCGGAATTGAGCATATGCAAACTCCCGGTGTGGCGCAATGTCTTAAATTGATTTCTCGCAAGGGTTGTGAAAAAATAGTCCGCACAGCTTTTGAATTTGCCAGGGCTGAGGGCAGAAAATCTGTTGCCTGCGCAACAAAAGCCAATATAATGAAAAATACCGAAGGTTTGCTTAAGAAAACATTTGAAGAAATAGCCAAAGAGTATCCCGATATTGAATCCTGGCATGTAATTATTGATAATTGTGCGCATCAATTAGTTAAAAAGCCGGAGCAATACGATGTAATTGTTACCACTAATATGAACGGCGATATTATCAGTGATATTACATCAGGATTAGTGGGTGGTCTCGGCTTTGCACCAACCGCAAATTTGGGTAACGATGTGGCTATTTTTGAAGCTGTTCACGGTTCCGCGCCCAAATATGCCGGTAAAGATGTGATTAACCCTACCGCAGTAATTCTTTCCGCCGTAATGATGCTTAGATATATCGGTGAATTTGACGCGGCGGCATTGATAGAAAATGCGGTTATGGTCACAATTGAAGAAGGAAAAGCTCAAACCGGAGATATAGTCGGCTACGACAAAGGCACTTCGACAAGTGTATTTACAAAAACGATTATTGAAAATTTGGGACGTAAACCCACAAAATGGCAAGCCCGTAATTATCAACCCATTAAAATGCCAAATATATCCGGCAATCCTGTTTTCGTCACACCCGAATCAAGGCGTGTACTTGGCGCGGATATATTTGTTGAGTGGCCGCAGGATGCTGAATCGCTTGGACAAAGTTTAGATAAAATTGCAGAAACATCTGATTTCCGTCTTAAAATGATTTCAAATCGCGGCACAAAGGTTTATCCTGCAGGCGACGCTTTTCCCGATTGTGTTGACCATTGGCGTTGCCGTTTTGTACTGCGGGACACAAAGGCAGACGCATCCCCCGAGCAGATTATAGAATTGCTGACTAAAATTTCTGCCGTTCATCAATGGATGCATGTAGAAAAATTATTGGAAATCGACGGCGAACCCGGTTACACCATGGCACAGGGTGAGGATTAATATGGGTAACCTCACACTCCGAAAAAAGGCATTATTTGCACCGCGTTTGAATATGCTAAATCAAATGGATAAAAACGCATAACCACCGTTACAAAATTCGGACACAGGATGCACAACCAAAGAACTCGCCACATATATTATGGAGACATGCAAAAATTTATCTTAATAATATAAGACCTTGGGGACTCCGTCCCCTTGACCCCGTAACTTTTCTTCGCAATTTATAAAGTTTTTTGGAGAGGGGGGTTCGGGGGGAGACTCTTTTTGTCAAAAAAGAGTCTCCCCCCGAGGTTTTATCTTCAAAGAGGGGTTTCTATGCGATTAATTAAAGAAATAATGCGCCGCGACCCGGCTGTTAGGTCTGCGGTGGAGGTTTTGCTGTATCCGGGTTTTTGGTGTATGTTCTATCATAGACCGTGTCATTGGCTTTACAAGCGGCGGTTTTTTTTTCTTGCTCGTTTAATTTCTCAGCACGCGCGGTTTTTAACGGGGATAGAAATTCACCCGGGTGCGCAGATTGGCAGGGGTGTTTTTATTGACCACGGGATGGGCGTTGTGATTGGCGAGACGTGTATAATTGGTGACAATGTACTTATTTATCAGGGCGTGACGCTTGGTGGAGTAGGTGAAGAAAAGGGAGCTCGTCACCCCGTGATAGGGAATAACGTAATTATCGGCGCGGGCGCGACTGTTCTTGGCAGGGTTCACATCGGCGAGGGCGCGAAGATTGGCGCGGGTGCTATTGTTTTAGAAGACATTCCAGCGGGCAGAACAATGGTATGTCAGAAAGCGAGGCTTGTTGAAGACGCGTCTTCTGCCCTTCGTGAGATGGAAGAGATGAAATCGCGGCTTGCGGAGCTAAAAAAAATGGTGGAAATGGATATGTATGAGAAAACGTGAAATAATAACCGCATCTAACGAACTTGAAACTACCTTGTATGCCGAGGGTTTTTCTCCTGTTTCGGGCGTGGACGAAGTCGGACGCGGGCCGTTGGCAGGGCCGGTTATGGCGTGCGCGTTAATTTTACCCGAAGGTCTGATAATTGAAGGCGTAAACGATTCCAAAAAAATGACGGCAACGCGGCGCGAAAACCTTGCGGAGGAAATAAAAAAAGCGGCAATTTCCTATGCGTTCGGGATTATCGAGCCCGCAGAAATAGACCGCATAAATATTTTGCAAGCGACTCTTAAAGCAATGGCGCAAGCTGTTGAAGGGCTGCAAATCGTGCCGAAAGCGGTTTTGGTTGACGGAACAACTCCGCCGAAGCTCTTATGCGAGCGCGTAATTTGTGTACGAAAGGGAGATTCTGCCAGTCATTTAATTGCGGCGGCGAGTATTTTAGCTAAGGTTGAGAGAGATAATATAATGCAAGCCCTTCACGAAGAATTTCCACAGTATGATTGGCAAAAAAACAAGGGCTACGGAACTGCGGTGCACATCACCGCGATTAGACAATATGGGATTTCGCCCTATCACAGAAGGAGTTTTTGCAAAGGATTTCTATGAATGCAAACGATTATAAATTAATTGGAACCCGCCGCTTTTACGAATTGCAGGCAGGAGAAAATTTCAAGGCTTTAATACACGACATTCGCCCGGGCGAGGTTACGATACGGTTTGTTGGCGGCGAGCTTTATACTGCTCGTTCCTATGTACTTCCCAATGCGCGAATCGGAGAAGAAAGCCTTTTTTGCGTTCAAGAAAACGATTTCAAAGGCAGAATTGTTTTGAAAATGGTGAGCGATGGCAATGTAAAAAAATTTGATATGCGAGTGTAGAGTTATTCGGTTATAAATGGCATGGGGTCAACCAAATTCCCGTTTCTCAACACTTCGTAATGTAAATGAGTGCTTATAGTGCGGCCCGTGCTGCCTACATATGCAATGATTTGACCGCGTTCCACGCGCTCGCCTTCGGCTACGAGGTTTTGTGCGTTGTGCGCGTAACGCGTTTGCAAGCCGTCGCCGTGGTCTATGAAAACTACGTTTCCGTAACCGCCACGAAAGCCGGAGTAGGTAACTGTTCCGCCGCCCGCCGCAAGAATTGAAGCTCCCGATGGCGCGGGAATGTCAACACCTTCATGGAATGCTTGACTGCCGGTAATAGGGTCGCGGCGCGAGCCGAAATAGGAGGTTACAACTCCGTCCTCAATAGGCATAAGCGTCGGATAGTTACGCAAATACATATCAATTTGTGACCTATATGTTTCTAAATTTTCAAAAAGCATGCACTGAACTTCCAGTTCGTTAGCCAATATTTCAAGTCGCGTATGAAGTTCCGCTTCGGTGGCGGGGGTGTATGCGCCAAGAACCATCGGCGTAATAGAAGTATTTTTGGTTTCTCCGTTGAAAAGTTCGTATGATAAAACATCCTGCGAATCTATAATCTGACGAACGGTATTTTCTATCGGTGGAATCTGCCGCGCACGTTCATTAAGAAAATCCAGAAATTGTACCCGCTCCGATTCAAAACTGCGAATTTGACGCTCCATATTATATATTACATCTTGTATATAATTAAAATTTCCTTGATGTTGCAATTCTTGACGGGAAAATTCAGCTTGCACACGGCTTTGTTCGTTATTTAGCTGTTCGTAAACTTCAATGGAATTGTCCATCAGTAAAATATGTATATCCTCGGCGGTTTGACGGTACTCGTCAAAATTTTCGCGCGTTTCTTCCAGTGTATAACTTAATGTTTGCGTCATATTTTCAAAATATATTGATTTTAGATAAAATCCCCCAACCAACACACTAATCGCAATGAAAAATAAAACGGTTCCGTAAAAGACAGTGTGCGGAATATGCAAACTTCGCGTTTTCGCACCGCTGTATGATGGAACCACCATTAAAGATATATATTTTTTTTGCTTATGTGACTTATAATTCACAAGCTCGCTAACTTTTTTTACCGCCGGACGGGTTTGCTTGAAAAACATTTTACACACTCCCTCAAAATTACATTTGAAACAAGTTTGTAAAGTCATTATAACACATTGTCGAAATTTTCCAAGTAATAATTTCATTTTATGTGCGCCAATTATGAACGGTGAATGATGAACAGATAGGATATAGAAAATACTTCATAGTTGTAATCGTGGTGTTATCTTTCACCCTTGCCTTTCTTTCAGCACGGTCTTATCTTACGAGAGAAGTCCAATACGATTGGGTAAGGGTGAGCGATATACTCAAAGTGAAACAAGTATATTATGATGTGATTTTATGCATTTAGAATATATTTGTAAGAAATCCATAAAATGTATTGTAAAGTCTTGTTATTTGATATATAAATAAATTACAACATATTTCATACAGACAAAGGGTAATGGCTAATGACAAAAATCAACATCAATCAACTAAGGCGGATTATTGCACTGATTTTAGTAGTAGTGATGGCGACGCCATACATAACCACGGAAGGTGCGGAATGGTTGGAAGACCTTCCCGAAATTCCATCTCTTGGCGTGGAATATGACCCTGCGGCAACAGATGCTTATATTTTATCCACGATACCGGGGGAATTTCATACTGAGTACGGGAATGTCCCTAACATATATCAAGATGCCCGTGAGCGTGAAGAAATTGAATTTAAAT
>Ga0131853_10003156_pt1 | contig 29535 bp, 25 predicted proteins | sample TergutLab28metaG_FD_92764 | JGI IMG/M metagenome (GOLD analysis project Ga0131853, IMG submission 92764) | Labiotermes labralis P1 segment gut microbial communities from Petit-Saut dam, French Guiana - Lab288 P1 (version 2) (version 2) | ecosystem: Host-associated > Arthropoda: Insects >... | reverse complement strand
GCACACAGCATCCTTGCGTACCACTGCGGGTACGCTCAGTCCACCCCACAAAGCCAAAACCGGGCTTTGCGGGGACCCCGGGCGTCGTCACCTCCTAGATTGGCGAAAAATCGCCTCGCCAATCCGCCATCCCCACCTATGAACACAGGTTCTTATGTTATAATTTGATTTTCAGTCACAAAATCTGGTTTATTCCAACCTTTTCGAGACGTCGTATCCGGCGTGCCTAGCCAGGTCTTCAATTGTAGACCGCGAAAACTTTCTTCCCTTATATTCGACAAGGTTATCAAGTTCGCCTGTAAAAATGTCGCCCGGCTCGTATTTTTTCAAAATGATTTTGTCGTTGTCGACAAAAATTTCTAGTGGATCCCGTTCCCTGATTTGAAACGTTTTGCGGATTTCTATCGGTAAGACAATCCTACCGAGCTCGTCCAACTTTCTTACAAAACCTGATGCTACCATTAAAACTTCCCCCTTCATTTGCGCTCATATTGTAGCACTGTACTTAAACAGCACTGTATTACATATTAACACATAAATCCGCTTTTGTCAACAAAATTCCAGAATAAATTACATCTCATAAAATATACATTTATTGGGAAATATTGACCCAAATACTGTACAGTCTCCCAAATAAACTACAACCTGTTGAAAAAAAACATGTTACGTGATATGATATTAGCGTATTGTTGTGTAAGAACCTGTTTACCATCTTTATGCCGTTGGATTGATGAGCCCAGTTTTTCGCCATTCTAGGAGGAGATGACGCCGCGTACCTGAGTTGGTACGCAAGGAATTGACGACGAACCGGGGGCCCCGCGAAGCCCGATTTTGGCTTCGTGGGGTGGAGTCTGGCCGCCAAGACAATGGCGTAAAGATGGTAGACAGGTTCTAAGTACTCTTGTCAAAGGAATGGGAACTTATATGGAAGAGTTGCGAATATTATCAACAACGGCTATCCTTGGCTACGGGTTTCCCGAGGAGTCTTTCCGTGAGGGTGTGGCGCGCAAACCTCATGTAATAGCGGTAGACGCGGGCTCGACAGACCCCGGGCCATACTACCTGGGAGCGGGAATATCCTTTACGGCGCGCGCCGGGGTCAAGCGCGACCTCGAGTTCATGTTCGAGGCGTCTATGGAGCTTGGGGTTCCGCTGATTGTGGGAACATGCGGAGGAAGCGGCGCGGACGCGCACCTCGACTGGAACGTGGACATAGTAAAGGAAATCTCCCGCGAAAAAGGCTATACGTTCAAACTTGCAATAATAGGCGCCGAGGTCTCGAAGGACGTTGTTTTGCAAAAGTTCCGCGACGGCAAGATAACTCCGCTCCACCCCGCGCCCGACGCCACCGAAGATGCGATTAAAGAATCCGTCAGGATCGTGGGGCAGATGGGCTTCGAGCCGTTTTTGAAAGCGCTGGAAATGGGCGCCCAGGTGATACTGGCGGGACGCGCCTACGACCCGGCGGTATTTGCCGCCCTTGGCGTACAGAAGGGCTATGACAAGGGCCTTGCCATACACCTCGGCAAGATACTGGAGTGCGCGGCGCTTGCTTGTACGCCGGGCTCCGGCAGCGACTGCCTGTTCGGGTATCTTGGGGAGGACTACTTCCGACTGGAGCCATTGTCCACGCAGCGCAAGTGTACCACGCTCTCTGTAGCCGCGCACACCCTGTACGAAAAGACCGACCCCTACGTACTTCCCGGCCCCGGCGGCGCGCTTGACCTTACCGCGACGACCTTCGAGCAGGAAAGCGACAACACAGTCGTCGTCCGCGGCAGCAAATTTGTGCCGTCCGACGGCCACTTCATCAAGCTGGAGGGCGTAAAGCGCGTGGGCTACCGTACCGTAAGCATCGCAGCGGCCAGCGACCCCATCTTCATAGAGCAGGTTGACACAATCGTCGAAGAAATCAAGAAGCGTTGCGCCTCCAACTTCGAGCGCCAAAATATCGGCAAGTACTTCCTGGACTTCAAGCTCTACGGCAAAAACGGCGTAATGTCAATGTTCAGCGGTATGCCCTCACAAACGCCCACCGAACTCGGCATCGTAATAGAAGCCGTGGCCGAAACGCAGGAAGCCGCAAACACCATCTGCGCCTTCGCGCGCTCGGGAATGCTGCACTTCGGATACTCCGGGCGCAAGTCAACGGCGGGCAACTTGGCCTTTCCGTTCTCGCCGTCCGACTTCAAGGTCGGCGAGGCGTTCACATTCAGCCTCTATCACCTCATGGAGGTCTCCGACCCGCTGGAGTGCTTCCCGATCACTCTGACTACGCTTGACAAGGGGGAATTGGTATGACGGTGAAACTGTTCGACATCTCCGACGTAATACGCTCAAAAAACTCAGGCCCCTACGAACTCACCTTCGACATAATATTCAAGGATTTCGAAACCTACCAAAAAGTCGCGGACTCCGGCTTCTTCAGCGCCGAGCGCTTCGCCGCCCTATATTCCATCAGCGTAGACGACGTAATCTGCATAATCCACTTCACCCCCGCCAAGGCCATCAAGATCACAATCAAACGCCCGATCTGCTCCGGTGACCTTGGCGAAGCAGATGTCTACGGCGCTCAGCAGCACACGCCGTTGCTTGGCCTCACGCTGGACATATAATCGACAGCCAAAATATGACCACCATGTTCATCCGGTGGTCATATTTTCATTTTTTGGATTGTGCAGCAATACGACCTGTAAAATAATATTTTTTCGACGTATGTTCATCTTTAGACCCTACTTCGCGCTACTTTCATGATAAAATTATGCTTGACGAAAATATATTGAATGAAAGGGTGATTTTCATGAAATGTCAATTCGGTTACTGCATTTACAACAAGGAATTAAAGTGCCGGCTAAGTGAAATAAGTATCGACCCACTTGGCATGTGTAACAGTTGTATCCTCATATCATTGGACGAGAGCTTTCTTGAGTCGGAGAAAGTCCGGCAACTGCGTAACAACAGAAAACATTGGATGCTGCAAGAAAATTAACATGTATTGCAGACATAGTAGCGCGGCCGCCGTATATAATATTAAAGGGGTGATATTCGATGCCTGGAAAAAGTGTTTTGGGCCTAAGCGAAAAACACGCGTCGATGCTTGCATACGCCGGCATATTTGTAAGCGGCATACTTATACTGATATTTGAGCGCGAGAACAAGACCGTGCGCTTTCACGCCATGCAGTCCACCGTATTCTTCCTGCTGCTGCTGGTCGCGACGTCGATTGTGACGGGGCTTTTGGGCTGGATATGGCTTATCGGGCCACTGGTGAACTTCGCGGTATCAAGCATTTGCATCGCGGTGTGGCTGTACCTTATCTACAAAGCGTATTGCGGCGATACCTACAAAATCCCGATTATCGGTGAGGCCGCCTGGAATCAAGTCAATAAATAAAATAGCAAAAACCCGCAGATTTGCGGGCTTTTGTTTTATGTCATTAGTATGTCCTTCTATAGAATTACCACCACCATCTTCTAAATCCCCAGCCCCTGAATCCCCAGTTATTGAAAGGAGAACCAAAGCCGCCGCCGAAAGGTGGAAATCCCCATCCGAATCCTCTAAACCAAGGGTTGAACCACATACGCACACCTCTTTCCTAAGTTTCGTTAATATAATATATTCGCCCTGTCCAACTTAGGTGACAAGCAATGCGCCTACAAAGATTAATGTAAGTTCGGTTACAAGCCTATCGACTTCTCCAGCCTGGTGTGTATGTCGCTCATGACGCTTCCAATTACCTCGGAATACCTGTCGCTTGCCTGAAAATAGCGCATAAGTTCCGGAATTTGAGACATCTGCTGGTATTCGCGGCCGAGGTTATCCATCTGCTGCTGGGAAAGCTGTCCGTTGGACGCCGCCGCCCTAAAGTCCAGCAGCCGCTGAAAAAGCTTAGGATTCTTCCTCAATTCGTCTACAGATCTTTTAACTTCCTGATATTGGGGTGTCGCGCTTAGAAATTGCACCAGCCCCATCACAGCCTGCTCTTGACCCAAAAAAGCCACCTCCTGGATACGGTAATTTCATACTGTATCTTATGAGATGGCTTTTATTTTGTTCTAAATCTCGGGGTTCTTCTTGAGATATGAGATCGCTAAGACCTGCGGCCCGACGTGTACGCCGATTACCAGTCCAACCTCCACTACCGTTACCTGGCCCTTTATGCCGAACTTAGCTTCGACCTGGTCGCGAAAAGCCGCTGCGTCTTCGGGGCAGTCCGTGTGCATGACTCCGACTGAATACTCGGATGGGTTTGCGCCGAAGGCTTCGTCCATTATCTCCAAGAGCTTGGACATGACTTTCGCGCGCCCCCGCACCTTGGCCTGAGGCATAAGAGCTCCATCGGCCATCTTTATGACCGGCTTAATGTTCAGCAGTCCTCCGGCCAGCGCCTGAGCCTTGCCTATGCGTCCGCCCATCTGCAAATAATCCAGCGTATCGACCGCCAGCGAAACATCGCTTCTGTACTTGGACACGGCCTGCACGGTCTGGTCGAACGTCATTCCTTTTTCACGGCACTTTATGGCCTCCATTATCTTGAAGCCATAGCCCAGCGACGCGCTGAGGGTATCTATTACGACCACCTTGCGGCCCGGGTGTTCTTCCATAATAATGTTGGCGGCGTTCACTGCGCTCTGGGACGATCCCGAAAGCTTCGAGCTGAGACAGAAGCAGAGTATATCCATATTTTTGTCGTACTTATTAAACTCGTCCGCGTAGTCCTGCACCGACGGCAGCGACGTCTTAAAGAACTGCTTGCGCTCACGCTGTATCGTGTAGAATTCCTTACTGGTAATTTCGATCTGGTCTTTTAGATACGTGTTGCCGTCAACTGTTATGTAGAACGGAACTACACCGATGTCATTCTGCCGCAAAAACTCACTAGGCAGGTCGGATGCGCTATCCGTAATTATCTTGAAGTTGCTCAAACAATCACCTCAGGTCTGTAAAATTTGTAATAAAATCCATTATAAAATGGAAGGCGAAGAACGCAATTACGAACAGCACAATCATTATAAGCGTCGAAATGAGGTAAAACAGCTTGGTGTTGCGCTTCCAAAATCTATCCCTCTTTTTTGTAACCGCCTTCTTGTGTATGTCGTCCAGGTCGAAATCGCTCATAAAAAAAGTTTCGGTATCGTCCCACTTTATTAAGTCGTTGTCTATGACAGTGCCATGCTCTTGAGTTGTGCGTGGGTCTTGTCCGGCTTTGCTAAGGCTCTTTCCGGCGTCATCCGGTTTCTTTTCCGCCTGTCCCCCGGATTCAGCGCCCGGAGGCTTGACGACTATACGGCGCGCCTTTTTTTCTCTCTTCTGTACAAGCGTTTTTCTTTTGAATCTTTCCAGGTCAAAATCATCTTCTGGAAAACTCCTGGTAAGATCATTTTCTTCTTCCTTCATTTTCCTTTCACATTTTCCTTCTCAACGATATCGATGGCGTCTCTCAGGCTTATAGCTCCGTTGTAGATAGCCTTGCCGATTATAACGCCGACTACGCCGGTTTGCCTCATCTCGCGAAGGTCGGAAAGCGAAGATATCCCGCCGGCCGCGATAACGTCAATCCCGTCAATAGCCACAACTTTCCGAATAGCTTCAAGATTGGGGCCGCGCATCATTCCATCCTTTTGGATGTCTGTGTAAGTCAGTGTTTTTATGCCAAGTCCCTTGACCTCTTCACAGAACTCCAGCACAGGCTTGCTCGAAAGCGTCTCGCGGCCATAAATCGCAGCTCTGTCTCCTTGTGCGTCAATACTGACCACAATCCTGTCGCCGTACTTTTCCACGGCTTGCCTGATAAGATCAGGCGATGTCGCGGCGGCTGTTCCAAGCACTACCCGGGTTACACCCATGTCAAATTTTTCCTCGATATCCTTCATTTCACGGATACCGCCCCCAGTCTGAATCGGTATATCGACAACGGAGAGAATTTTCTTGATAACCGTGTTGTTGTAGCCCGCACCGCGCCTTGCTCCGTCAAGGTCTACCACATGGATGTACGACGCTCCGTTTGACTGCCAATCCTGAGCCACAAGCGCCGGCTCGTCGCTAAAAACGGTTATTTCACCAAAGTTGCCTTGTTTAAGCCTAACGCACTTGCCGCCCTTGATGTCAATTGCCGGGTAAACAATCATGCCAATCACCTCTCACACTATTTCTAAAATATTTCATGTGACACCCGTTTATTACCGTTCCTATAATTATTTCATTATAAATCAAGCGAACGGAAATTACAACAGAATTTTGCCAAATTGATGGAATAACTCTATCCACGGTTAAATATGTCCAAATTCAGCCTTGGCGTACTGAGCGATACCGGCGGAATCTCCAGCGGCCGTTCGACTCCCTGTATCCAGTTAACCGCGTCGATCAGGAAACGGTAGTTTTCACCGCCGGACAGCTCGTTCGCTGTTTCGTCAAATATATTGGAGCTTCCCAGGACTACTACGCGTGTCGCGGATGACGGATTCTCTCCTGTAGATTCAACACGCGCGGCAAGCGCAAATGTATCAAGACGCTTGTCTTCGGACGCCTCCCAGGGGTGGGACTTCTCGAAAGCGAAGGGACTCGTCATGGCGACGCCTTGAACATCCATACCCCGGCCATGGGCCGCGTGATATATCGCCCGCGCATTCGGAATGAGCACCCGGCGAGAGCTCCCCCCCTCGCCAAATGGCCGCGTCGCAGCGACCACGTTGCTGCCCATGTGCAGATAGTCCTGCGTTTCCGCAACAAGCCTGTCGCCGAGCTCTATACCAAGGCTGTCCAGGATTGCGGCTAAGCGCCGTGGTTCGCGCCTTCCGGCGTCCAGCGCGAACACCGCGCTTCCGCCATTGTCAAGAAATCTGGCAAGCCTTGCGGCTTCTGATTCGCTCCAGTCGGCGGCCGGCGTCGTTATCAACAGCATCGACACCTCCGGCGGAATGTCGCTTTCTGTGATCTCCACCCGCTCCACATCATAATTTGCGGATATCAGCGCCTCAATGAAACCTTGCGGAACGGGCTGTTCGCTATTTCCGAAAACCTGCGCCAACACAGGGTTTTCGCAGGATGTGCAGTAAAGTATGGCATTTGTCAGCTCAGCCTCGACGTTTATACCTGATATATATATCTGCATCTCTTCCTCGTTAAAGCTGGTGATAAAGAGCTTTTCGGGCGGTATTATCTTGACGGAGTCCTCATGTCCATGAGCGCTTCCTCCGCCGCCAATCGTAACTACGCTGCCCGGGGTAATATCGCCAAATTCGCTTGTCAGGCGGCGTAAAAGCGTGAAGCTGACGCGTACGTTCGGGTGGCGGCCATAAGCCCTCAGCAATTCCCGGGAAATATCAAGATACGGGTCGCCTGAACCTGGGGGGAAAGCGGCGAATATTTCCACCGGGGCCTCGAGGTCGTCAAGGACGGACAGCGTCTCTTCTGAGAGCGAAAAAATCCTTCCCCGCGTGAGGTCGGCGTACAACTGAAATCTGGCTGTGAATATATTCAGCATCACCAAAGCCAGAGCCGTCAATATTATACGCGGCGTCACAAAGCCGCGCCGCTGCCACTGCATACTAAGCGCCGCGGCGGCCAGGAAGAACACTGAAAACGACGCGAAAAACACGACTCCTCCAAGGCTTGGCAACCCCTTCACAAAAGAATGAAACCTTGGCTCAAACACGGTGAAGTACAGACACCCGTAAATAACAAAGCTCACAACGCCCAGCGCCGGCGCGCTGCCGATCATCAGCCTGAGGCACACGCCAAGCGACAGGTAACTTACCCCAAGAAGAACAAGCCCAAGGTACGCTCCAAGGATATGCACTATTGAAAACTCGCCGAAAAACGTCAGCACAGCCGGAAATATGAAGCTTGCCGCAACACTAAGCATGAACAGCGCACACGACGACAAATACTTCACGAACAGCCGCGAAGGCATGAACAGCGACAAGGGCTGTGGCAAGCTCGACGTCAGCCACGCCGAAAACACGGGAAGAACAGCCCCCATAAGGCCGACGGTATTATGGAAGTCCCCCGTCTGCGGCAATATATTCACAAACAGCATTAGAGCCGCCGTCATAGCCAAAAAAACGACAACAAACTTGCGGACGCTCGTGTCGTTGCGCTTACCGACTTCTTGAAGAATTGAGGGAGGCATTGATAACATGTAGAACACATCCCGCTTAGTTATTGTATATGTATGATGTGCCAAAATTAGAAAATTATGCAATTATTCCTCGAAACTATAAGGTTTATAGTCGTTCAATTTGAAAACCATCCTAACAGGCTCAGGTTTTTTGCGCAAGGCTAGGAAGTGACAACAACGCGTCCCCATAGGCACGCTAGGCAAGCTAACGACGTATTGCGCAAAAAAGACAAGTTTGCCGGGATGGTTTTCAAGTTGAACGACTATATAGTAATATGCCTCTCAATCAGTAACATGAGTCGGGGTAAACAGCGGGAAATCTCTCGATTTCCCGCACCCCTTCTTTGTTACTATTTCGAGGTCATATTACTATAACTTGACTCCTTGCCACATCTGCTATACAATACCAATAAATACGCCAAGGAGGTGCAACGAACAATATGAAATCCTACCCCATTGATCTCGTACGCTCTCAATTCCCCGCGCTGAAAAGAACTCACAACGGCAAGCCGGCGGTATACTTCGACGGCCCGGGCGGTTCTCAGTTTGTAATCGGAGCGATCAAAGCCGTACACGACTACATGGCGAACGGCGCGGCAAATCTGCACGGTAATTTCCCAACCAGCCGCGAAACCGAAGCTCTGATCTCCCAGGCAAGATCGGACATACGCACTCTGTTCGGCGCCGAAGACTGCGAGGTCGCCTTCGGCCCAAACGCCACAACAATGATGTTCCATACAAGCAGGGCGTTGGCCCGCCAATGGAACGAGGGAGACGAGATACTTCTCTCGGAGCTCGATCACCATTCCAACATTGATTCCTGGCGCACGGCGGCCGTGGACAACCATATAACCGTAAAGTACATACCTGTCGACACAGATACACTCACGCTAAACCTAGAACGCCTTGAAGAGCTTATAACGCCAAGAACAAAGCTTGTCGCCGTCGGCAACGCCTCTAACGGCGTCGGAACGATAACCGACGTCAGGCCCATATCCCACCTGGCTAAAAAAGTCGGGGCGCTTGTGGCCGTGGACGCCGTTCACGCCATCCCTCATTTCCATGTTGACATGCAAGAGCTCGGCATTGACATGCTGTTTTCATCAGCGTACAAGTTCTTCGCCGCGCATGTCGGCATGGCGGTCATACGCCGCGAAGTGTTTGAAACTCTGCAAATATACAAGCTGGCCCCCGCGCCGGACTCAATACCCGGACGCATGGAGATCGGCACCCAAAATTATGAGGGCATCGCGGCAATCTCCGCGGCGGTGCGCTTTATCGCCAGCCTTGGAAGCGGCGGCGCTTTGCGAGATCAGATCGTAAGCGGCTACAAAACTATCGAGGAATATGAAAATGAGCTTGCCGAAACCGTTCGCCGTGAGCTTCAGGAAATTGACGGCATCACACTGTACCAGGCCGGAGCCGGTGTGCCAAAAACTCCGACAATCGCGTTCCGGGCCGCCGAAATCACGCCAAGCGACTTCTGCACGCGCATGTGCGAAGAGCACAGCATTTTCATCGCGTCAGGAGATTTTTACGCGACGACGCTTGCCAACAAGCTTGGAATACGCGAAAGCGGCTCATTCATACGAGCCGGACTGGCTCCATACAACACAATGGACGAAGTTCAGCGCTTCGTCGCCGGCGTCCGCGCAATAATGGCATCGTTATAGCTTGGGCTGCTTTGCTTCCGGTGCGACCTCTCAGTGTAATTGGTGATTACGCGAAAAAACCATGACCACCGACTATTCCGGTGGTCATGGTTCCAAGACTGTTCTTCAAGCTTCCTAAAAACCTATATGCGACCGTTTACCATCGACCATAAGGATAACCGAGCCTTTAGCATGCGGCCCGGCGCCGTCGGTTACCACAAGAAACGTCTCCACACATTGTTTGTGAAGATACTCAGACAACGCTTCGGCTTTTTTGTCCTGCGAATAAAGCTCAAACTCAAAGTATTGGAGCACATACTCTCCGCCGCACATGGCTACGCAGCCCGGCCCTCCGGGAAAGGCTCTCATATACAATCCATGGCCGATGTATTCCGCACGCGCTTCGGCGCTTACAATATCCCTGTGCGGCGACCCGATTACGCCGCCGGTCGACATGGGCATATTAGGGAGATTAGCGGTGACGCCCACAGCCCAGACATAATCCCCGCAGCCTTCAACAACAGCCCGGGCCAATCGGTAATCAATGTCGTAAATATCGTCATTCTCTCGAAATTCAATACGTGACAAGCCGCGAAGGTCATTACGGCTTCGCTCCTCGTACCCTACCCTGCACAGCCCTCCTGCCAGAAGCTTGACGCCGCATTGTGTCGATAGGCTCAGCAAAAAACCTCCGCAGCGTTCACTCAAGTTATTTCTCCTCACTTACGGGATATTGATTATCCGACCGATATCTCTTTCTCAAGCACAATCTCCTTGGCATTGATTTTTTTCGCGTTTTCAACGCCGGGCAGTAATTCGTCCGCGCGCCGCAATATTTCTTCCCTGCTGAGCGCGGGAATCTTTTCGGCAAGGAATTCACGGGTGATGCCGACGGCGTCAAGCTCGGCCTGCGCTCCGGCCGTTATCCGGCCAACATCAATCTCGGCTCCCATGTGCTTGGCTACGCAAAGCACTACGGGCGAACAGCCTAATTCCCGCGCGGGCACACAGCCGTTTTCGATAGCCTTCATGGTATAATCAGCCAAAACACGCTTTTCCGCTACAATGCATGGTATGTCTTTTTTCAGAGTTTTCGCGTATATCCCGCAATCGTGCGCGCTTTCCCCGGCTTTAAACTGGCGCGTTGGAAATACTCGGCCGAATTTTTCGGCTATCGTCATACCGATTCCCACCGAAATCATTTCTCCCGTCATGCCAACCAACACATCTCCGCCTGTAATGCACTGCATCTGGCCTAAGATGGGGAGCAATATCTCTTCCATCGTAACTATGTCCATCATTTCAGTCGCGGAATTATTGTTTGCCGCTCTGCCGCTTATTACCACGTTGTGAACGGGGATAATCTTTTCCGACGGATCCGGGCCGCGGAACAACTTCCTGCCGGAGTATGATTTTTTCCACTGAATTAAATGAGGCTCTTCCTCCACAATCTGATCTGAATAAGGAATTTCCGCCATCGCGAGAATTCCGAAATCAGGGTTGACCAGCCCATTGTCCGCTGCGCCCATTTTTATTATCGCCCCGTCGATCATGATTCCGTCGCTTGTGGTGGTTACCGCGTCCATATCAAAAATACTTATCCCTGAAGCGCCCTGGGTATTTTTTGCTATTTCATGAATGGCGCGGTCGTCGGTTATTCCTGCCGCGTCAACATCCTTTTTAAGAACAAACACAACGTTTAGCGGTATAACTTTGCCGTCTATGACGCCCTTGGGGATAATTTTATAGCGTAACGCTGCCATAATGTTCCTCCTCTCCAAATTAGTGTCTGCCAATGGGAGGGCGCCTGTCCTCGATTTCGGTACAATCCGACAACACCGCCTCTTCAGTTGGATGAAGTATGTTGATGACGTCCACAATAGCTTTTTGCGCCTTGCCGTCTTTTCCAACACCCTTAATTACCACGGTATGCATCGTTTCAGGCACACGGGGCATAACAATCATTTCAACTCCGTCAATATCATCCCTAAGAGCAAGCTCTTCCACGGCTTTTTCGATACGCCCGGTACGCAATGACTGCATCTTTGCACTTTGCAGATTTTCCAACCCCTTGATCGAAATATTTTTCCCCGGAACATTTTTTTTCGCCGCGTCTTTCATTTTCGCGATAAAATCCGGCAGCGCGGTGTGCATCAATCGCATAAATCCACTTCCTTTCCAAATAAGTTCGCATTAATTATATACATTTTACATCATAGCATCACGGCTTGCAATAATAATTCCGAAATATCAGCGCCTTGCTCCATATATTACCTGCTATGAAGCGCCAATGGCGACTTAAATCGCTGAAATCAGTTCGCTTTCACTTGTCGATTCATGCGAAATATGATAGAATATAGGATATATAAAGAACTACAGGCAAGTTGTCCAAGCTGATTGAAAAATATGTTTTGCTTATGTTTATCTATATGCAACATGACAAAAGACATCGGACTGGAGTAATATCATGGACATCAAACATTTAGAGTACTTCGTCGAGATCGTAAATTCCAAGTTCAATCTATCGGTCGCGTCGAAAAAGTTGAATATTTCGCAACCCGCACTAAGCGCCATAGTCCGCAACTTCGAGGCGGAGGAAAATATCCGCTTGTTCGAGCGCTACAACGGCCGGCTGCAAAATCTGACCCCAAGCGGCGAAATATTCTATAAAAATTCGCTGACTCTGATAGAAAATTATCAGAACATGATAAACGAGCTGCGTGAGAGCTCCGTACAATACAAGGGCAAGGTCAGGATCGGTATCCCGCCGCTGATACTCAGCGTGTGTTTTTCTGACATCCTTCCTGCCATGATACTTGAAAACCCGGACATTGAATTCGAGATCATTGAACAGGGCGCGTACGAACTTCGCAAACTGCTGATCTCCAAGAACCTTGACTTCGCAGTGCTGCTGCAGCCAATAGACATCAGCCCCGGCATTACTAATGAATACCTTCTTCAAAAAAGTGAACTGACCGCGTTCATGAACTCCGGCAACCCGCTTTGCAAGGAAAAAAAGATACGCTGGAACCAGATGAACGGCCAGCCAATCGCGATATTCCACGACACATTCATGATACATCACCATCTGGTGGACCAGTTTCGCATCCAGGGCGTCCATCCCAAGATAAGCGTTATGTCGTTCAATTGGGATTTCCTTCTGCTTTCCACAAAGAACAGCAGCCTTATCACAATTTTGCCGTCCCCCATCAGCACCATGCTCAACGTGCCGAATGTTGTGGAAAGACACTTTCACGACCCGATCCCCTGGAGAGTTATGCTTCACCAGCCTAAGAAAAACCGGTACAGTCATATCGAAAAATACATACTAAAACGGATTCTCAGCTACTTCAACAACCACCAAAACTAAAAGAGCCGCTAAGCAGCCCTTTTAGCAAAACCTTGTCTGTGGAAAATTTAGTATATACCAAACGAAGCCAGCGCGATAACAACGGCAATAGCTATAACCGGTACTATAACGGCAGCCATGAATATATCTTTATAGCTTTCCTTATGGGTCATTCCAGTGATGGCAAATACGGTCAGCACGGCGCCGTTATGTGGAAGCGTATCCAAGCCACCGGAGGCAAGCGACGAAACTCTGTGAAACGCCTCAGGGGAAATACCCGTCTGAATGGCCATCTGATAATACTGCTCCCCTAGAGCCGCCAGTGCAATACCCATACCTCCGGAAGCCGAGCCTGTCGCCCCAGCCAGTGCAGTCACCGCAATTGCGCAGGAAATGAGCGGAGTTCCAGGGATGTTGAACAACATATACGCCAGATCGTCAAAAGCCGGCACGCTCTGCACAACCGCTCCAAAGCCAACGGCGGCGCTGGTATTCATTATAGCTATCAATGAACCGGTTGCACCTGCATTGATAGACTTTATGAATTCCTTGTGCTTGGAGGTATTCATTACAAGGATAATAAGAATTGCAAGTACCAGAGCTGTTATGATATGAAAATTAAACGCATTAAACGTGACAATTACCGTTATCAACGGAATAAGGGACAGGTAGGGGTTAGGAAGGTTTTCATTTTCACCGCTGTCCTGTTTTTCAGCCGGTTCGACAAACACTTCACCGGCTGCGGTAAGTTGCTTTTGTCTGTATATCAGATACTGATAAGCCAAGACAGCTATAATGATTGCCGCGACAATACCCATGATAGGAGCCGCCATCGCGGTAGTATTAAAGTGATCCATAGGGATCAGGTTCTGAATCTGCGGAGTACCGGGCAGTGCCGTCATGGTAAATGTGAACGCGCCGACGGCGATTGTGGCCGGCATTATCTTTCTGCTGATATTTGCCTCGCGGAATAAGTTAAGGGCAAGCGGATATATAGCAAATACAACGACAAACAGGCTGATTCCGCCATATGTAAGCACCGCACAAGATACAATCACCGCAAGTATAGCGCGTTCCTTGCCGATTAAGCTCGACAGCTTAATTGCAATCGACTTCGCCATTCCCGTAAACTCCATCAGCTTGCCGAATATTGCACCCAGCATGAATACAGGAAACCAGTTTCTGGTGAACCCGACAAAGCCGTTCATATATGATTCTGTGTAAGCACCCAATAAATCAACTCCGGCGGATAAAGCGACAACAATTGCCGCAATGGGCGCCGCCCAAAGAATCGACCATCCCTTGAATGCCAGGAACATTAAGATCGCAAGTCCCAGTAAAATTCCAAACATCTAATTCACCTCGTAGAGTCCGAGCTTTTAATATGAGGGACTGTTGTTTCCAACAGCCCCTCAGGTCGCTCTGCCTATTTTTCTAGTTTATTGAGTAGTATAGCCGCCGTCTATCAGACAAGCCTGGCCGGTTATGCCGCCGGCTTTATCACTGGCCAGGAACGCTATATAGTCCGCGATCTCCTGGACATCAAGCAGGCGCTTCATGGGAACAAGCGGGTAGAGAATCTGCTCCAGCACGCTATCCAGTGGAACGCCGCGGGTTTTGGACAGATCTTCAAACTGTCCGCGCACAAGCGGAGTGTCGGTATAACCCGGGCAGATGGCGTTTACCGTAATACCGAAGCTTGCCGCTTCCAGCGCCGCCACGCGTGTCAGGCCGATAAGGCCGTGCTTGGCCGTATTATAAGCGGATTTTCCGGCGAAGCCTATAACGCCGTTAATCGAAGCCATATTGATAATGCGTCCGAATTTCTGCTTTTTCATGACGGGGAAAGCTCTCTTGATCGCTATGAACGGCGCGATTGTCATAACCTTTATCATGTACTCGAACTTTTCAGTCGGGAAGTCTTCGATCATGGCTACGTACTGCAGACCGGCATTGTTTACCAATATGTCCAGCGTGCCGTACTTGCTTACAACTTCGTCTATGGAGGCGTTGATGTCTTCCTCTTTTGTCACGTCGCACTTTATACCATGGCAGTCATAGCCCTCGCCCTTCAGTTTGCCGACAAGCTCCTGCAGCTTTTCGTCGTTAAAGTCCGAAAATACTACCTTGTCACCTTGCTTCAGGAATGTTTCGCCAATTTGCTTGCCTATGCCGCTGGCTGATCCGGTTACATAAACTACTTTACTCATGTCGTACCTCCTAAGTTTTATTTTAGAACCTGTCTTTAATAACCGAAATGCTGGCTAGAAGCGGCAATTTTTCGCCAATCTAGGAAGTGAAGACGACGCGTACCCGTAGTGGTACGCCAGGATGCTGTGTGCCAGTGGCACACGTCTAGCATCCAAAGCGCCCGCGTAGACGGATAAACTGACGACGATTGGCGGAAAATTGTCCTTATAGACGGCGTTGAGCGTTATTGAAGACAGGTTCTCAAACTTTCACTGACAATTAAATCCGCCTCTGTTGCGCTCAATACTTCCTCGAGGGTAAAGCCTTCGCCGATTTCTGTAAGCAGCAGGCCGCCGCTCGTCACTTCGATAACCGCCATCTCGGTTACGATCATGTCGACCTGGCTTTTCGCGGTAAGAGGAAGTGTGCACCGTTTAAGTATCTTGGGCTCACCCTTGGCGGTGTGCTCCATGGCTACGATTACTTTTTTCGCGCCTGTGAGAAGATCCATCGCGCCGCCCATTCCGGGCACAAGCTTGCCGGGAATCATGTAGTTGGCGATACTGCCTTCCTGATCTACCTGCAGCGCGCCAAGCACGGTAACATCAAGATGGCCTCCGCGGATGATGCCGAAGGATGCGGCGCTGTCAAAGAAGCAGCCGCCGGGCATTATTGACACGGGCTGTCCCCCGGCGTTTACGATTGTCGGGTCGACAGTCTCGGGAGTCGGCCCCAGGCCGACAAAGCCGTTTTCGGAATGGAGCATGACGCTCACGCCCTCAGGTATATATGTCGGAACTTTCGTGGGAAGTCCAATGCCGAGGTTTACCAACTGTCCGTCTTTCAATTCTTGCGCTACACGCTTGGCTATGTTTTCCTGCAATTGGTCTTTATCCATTATTCTGCACCTCCATCGACGATATGGTTCACGAAGACGCCCGGAGTATTAACCAAGTTGGGGTCAATCCGACCTATTTCCACAAGCTCCCCTGCTTCCACGATTGTCACCCTTGCGGCGGAGGCCATAACGTTATTGAAATTGTTCTCGGAGCCTTTATAAATCATGTTGCCGGCCTTGTCGACCTTGTGAGCGTAGAGAAGAGCCACGTCGGCAAATAGCGGTTTTTCCAACAAATATGTCTTGCCGTCAACGGTTATTTTTTCCTTCCCCTCTTCTATAAGGGTTCCTAAACCTGTTGGCGTAAGTATGCCGCCAAGACCAAAGCCCGCCGCGCGTATGCGCTCGACAAGAGTTCCTTGCGGAACCAAGTCGACCTCTGTTTCACCGGCAGACATTTGACGCCCTGTCTCCTTATTGAGCCCGATGTGTGTCGAGATGATTTTCTTGAACTGCTTATTAACCACCATCTTGCCCACGCCTTTGTCAACAAAGCTGGTATCATTGCAGATTAGGGTCAAATTCTTAGTTCCGGCCGCGACCAGCGCGTCTATCAGTTTTTCAGGCGTCCCGTTGGCCATAAAGCCGCCAACCATTATCGTGTCGCCATCCTTGATAAGCGCCGCGGCTTGTTCGATTGAAGTTTGCTTGCCCATTCCGTCTATTCCTCCCTTGTTACTATCATCGACAAGCCCTGTCCGCCGCCTACGCACAGCGTCGCCAAACCGTGACGAGAACCGCGCCTACGCATTTCGTGAACAAGCGTCACAAGTATCCTTGCGCCGCTTGCCCCTATTGGATGACCGAGAGCGATTGCGCCGCCGTTAACGTTCACCGTGTCGGTATTTAGTCCAAGCTCATCAATCACGCTAAGAGCCTGCACCGCGAAGGCTTCGTTGGCTTCCACCAAGTCAAGGTCGGCCACACTGAGGCCGGCCTTTTGCAGCGCCTTCCGCGTGGACGGGATCGGCCCTGTTCCCATTATCTCGGGGGCGACTCCGGCGCTTGCGGACGCTTGTATGACGGCCAGCGGCTTGATCCCAAGGGCCTGGGACTTTGCCTTACTCATCAGAACCAGCGCGGCCGCTCCGTCGTTTATGCCGGACGCGTTACCGGCCGTCACGGAGCCCTCCTTGTCAAAAGCCGGGCGGAGCTTGGCAAAACTCTCAATGGTGGCTCCCATGCGCGGGTATTCGTCTGTATCCACGACAATAGGGTCGCCTTTCTTTTGCGGGATGGATACAGGTACAATCTCCTCCGCCAATTTGCCGGACTTTATTGCCGCCTCGGCCTTGTTCTGGCTCGCAAGCGCAAGCTCATCCTGACGCTCACGGGATATACCGTACTTCTTGGCTATGTTCTCCGCCGTGATCCCCATGTGATAATTATTGAACACGTCCGTCAGACCGTCGTGAATCAGAGAATCAATGAGCTTGCCGTCACCCATACGCTGACCGTAGCGCGCTTCTTTAAGCAGGTACGGCGCTTGGCTCATATTCTCGGTTCCGCCGCAAACCACGATTTCGGCATCGCCCGACGCTATCGCCTGAGCGGCAAGCTGTACAGACTTCAGCCCTGACGCGCAAACCTTGTTAACAACAAAGGACGGCACTTCCACAGGAATACCTGCTCCTACCGCGACCTGCCTTGCTACGTTTTGCCCAAGCCCAGCGGCAAGCACGTTCCCGAAAATAACCTCGTCAACATGGTCTGGACTCAAACCGATTCTTTCCAAAGCTCCTTTTACAGCAGCAATGCCAAGAGCCACGGCATTCACTTCCTTAAACGCCCCGCCAAATGAACCAATCGCGGTTCTTACCGCTGACGCTATGACAACTTCACTCAAAACACTCTCTCCTTCCTAAGATATATCTACGAGTCATTGTAAAGTATCGTTCGCGATTTGTCTAAGACCAAATTCTTATACAATGTATAAAACTTTCTTATACGTTTTTATGTTCACAAAGAATAACAAGCAATTCTATCAAGCAAGACCCCAATACAAAAACGCGCCTTTTGCCTGTTAGGGCGGCGCGTTTTGTTATAAACCGATTCTCGTTACTCTTTCTCTTTTTCCAGTTCCTTCTTGCGGATTTCTACGACCTTTGTCTGGACTTCGGCCGGAGCTTCCTCGTAGCGGTCAAATTCCATTACGAATGAACCGCGGCCTTGTGTCATGGAGCGCAGGTCGGTAGTATACTTGAACATTTCGGCCATGGGAGCCTCGGCGGAGATGTTGGTTTTCTTGCCCGACTTCTCCATGCCCAGGACGCGCCCGCGCCGCTTGTTCATGTCGCCCATTATGTCGCCGGTGTAGTCGTCGGGTACGGAGACGACGATCTTCGCGATCGGTTCGAGAATGGCCGGTTTGGCCTTTACAAAAGCTTCCTTGAACGCTATGATAGCAGCCAGCTTGAAGGCCATTTCAGACGAGTCGACATCGTGGTACGATCCGTCGACAAGAGTAGTCTTAATACCCACTACGGGGTAACCGGCCAGAGGCCCCGCCGTTACACATTCCTGTATGCCCTTCTCTATCGCCGGGAAGTACTGTTTTGGAACCACGCCGCCGACTATTTCCGACTCGAATACATATGGCTGGGTCAGATCGCCGGACGGCTCAAATTCCATGTGTACGTCACCGAATTGCCCGCGTCCGCCGGACTGCTTCTTGTGGCGGCCCTGAACCTTTACCTTGCCCTTTATCATCTCGCGGTACTGTATTGTCGGCACAATCAGGTTGACCTCAAGTTTGTGCCTGTTTCTAAGCTTGTTGACCAGCACGTCAAGCTGATTATCGCCAAGAGCGCTGACCACGGACTGTTTTGTAACGGCGTTTACCGCAAACTTGAGCGTGCGGTCTTCTTCCATCAACTTGGTCATTGCCTGGCCGATCTTATCTTCATCACCTTTGCTCTTAGGCATGATCGCCATTGAGAGCAGCGGCACGGGGAACTTAACCTCCGCGAAGCGCACAGGGCGGGATTTGGCGCAGAGCGTGTGCGACGTACCGGCGTTTTGAAGCTTGGCAAGCGCGCCTATGTCTCCTGCGCGAAGCTCGCTGACCTCAATTTGTTCCTTGCCTCGCAAGACATAGAGCGTGCTGGCCTTTTCCTCGGAATCCTTGTTGACATTGAACAACTGAGCGTCTTTCTTGAGCACGCCCGATACAACCTTGAATATGGTAAGGCGTCCGACATACGGGTCGGCGATTGTCTTGAATACGAAGAGCGAAAGAGGTTCGCTTTCGTCGCATTTTACCTCGATTTCTCCGCCGCTCTTTACGTCGGTCGCCTTGGTGGACGGGCGAAGCTTCGACGTCGGCGGGGTGGAGTTTACGATGGCGTCCAGAAGGCCGCTCACGCTGCCAAGGCTTGTCGTAGCGGAGCCGCACAGCACGGGCGTAACCATGTGAGCCGCGACGCCGCTCTGTATTCCGGTAAATATCTCGTCGACGGTGAAAGGCTCTTCCTCGAAGAACTTCTCCATCAGGCTGTCGTCTGTCTCTGCCACAGCTTCTTCGACCATGTGGCGGATTGTGTCGAGCTCGTCGGCAAGCGCGGCGGGAACGTCGCAGTCCGTCGTCTTTGTTCCGTCAAACTTGCGGCCTGCCTTCTTGACTACGTTTATGTAACCAACGAACTTGCCGCCCTCCTTGATCGGAATCTGGATCGGAGCGATGCTCTTGCCGAACTTTTCCTTGAGTTCCTCTACGACCTTGTCCATGTCGGCATTCTCGTCGTCCATGCCGTTTACGAAAATCATGCGCGGCAGATCCATTTCTTCGGCATAGTCCCAGGCTATTTCGGAGCCTACCTCGACGCCGGACTTGGCGGACACAACGATCAACAGCAGGTCGGCCACGGAAAGCGCCTCCCTGACCTGACCGGCAAAGTCAAAGTATCCCGGCGTGTCTATGAAATTTATTTTGCCGCCGTTCCACTCGACCGGGATGACCGAGCTGCTGACGGAAACCTTTCTGCGTATTTCTTCGGCGTCGTAGTCGCTCACAGTGTTGCCGTCGTCTACCTTTCCGAGACGGCTCGTCACGCCCGAGACATTCAGGAACGCCTCTACAAGGGATGTCTTGCCGCAACCGCTGTGACCCAGTACCGCTACGTTTCTAATTTCGTTCGAGGAATAGCACTTCATTTGGTTACAACCTCCTTGATATATGTGTATTGTTGGAACATCTGCTATATTACCGGGAAGCCCCAACTCCCCCTCCCCGTTTTTGCAGGGCGTACTTGACGGCCTCTACAACCGGTATTATGAATGCGCCCAAACCAAGGGCTATTGCAAGCTCGCCCGGCGAAACCGGAGCGAGTCCGAACAAACTGTTAAGGAACGGCGTGTATACCACCAGCAGGGTTGTGGCCAGCGAAAAGCCGACGGCTCCCAGCAGGTACTTGTTGTGCGGCAGGGTTGTGCGCAGGCTGCCCCGCAGGCTGCGCATGTTGAGGGCGTGGAAGCTCTCGTAGAAGCTCAGGGTCAGAAAGGCCATGGTTATACCGTTGCCGCTGTGCTCAAAGCTAATAATGCCGTGCTCGTTATAGGAGCCTATCATATATGCGGCGACGGTCAGCAGAGCTCCTATTACGCCCTGGTAGAGCACCGCGGCGCCGAGTCCCCCGGCGAATATGCTTTCGTTCGGGTCGCGCGGCGGGCGGTTCATTACGTCAGGCTCGGCTTTCTCCATGGTCAGAGCCAGCGCCGGGAATACGTCGGTGACAAGATTTATCCAGAGCAGGTGAACGGGTCGCAGTATTATGAAGCCGAACACCGTCGCCAGGAATACCACAAGCACTTCCGAAAGATTGGTGGAAAGCAGGTAGGCGACAACCTTTCGGATGTTGTCATATATCTTTCGTCCCTCGCCCACGGCGGTTACGATTGTAGCGAAGTTGTCGTCGGCCAGCACCATGTCGGCCGCGTTCTTGGTGACATCCGTGCCGGTGATTCCCATGCTTATGCCAATGTCGGCGGCCTTGACGCTCGGCGAGTCATTTACGCCGTCGCCGGTCATGGCACAGACGTAGCCTCTGCGCCTCCACGCGTCGACTATACTGACCTTGTTGCCGGGCTTTACGCGGGCATATACACCGATGGACTCGATACGTCTCTCGAAATCGTATGGATTCATCGCGTCCAGTTCGGCTCCGGTTATGGCCTGGCTTTCGTCCTGGATCAGATCAAGCTGTTTTGCAATTGCGACGGCGGTGTCCTTGTGGTCGCCGGTTATCATTACCGGGGTAATACCCGCCGCCCTGCACTTGGCAATGGCTTCGGCGACCTCGGGGCGTATGGGGTCGATCATACCGACCAGCCCTATAAACGTCAGGCCGCTCTCTATCGTCTCGGTGCCGGACTCCAGCTTTGCCTCGATATCTTCCGGGAACTCGTCGTCGTATTCCTTAAAGGCCGCGGCCAGCACCCGCATCCCGCGCCCCGCGAATGCCTGAGTGCGCTCGGAAATTGCCGCCCTGTCCTCGTCCGTGATCTCAAACTCCTCGCCGTCAATCAGGATACGCTCACACACCGCCAGTACCTCGTCTGGCGCGCCCTTTGTAAACTGGATGACCCGCCCATCGTTAAAATGTACGGTCGTCATGCGCTTGCGCTCACTGTCGAACGGAACTTCAAACAATCTGGGAAACAACAGTGACAACTGAGACTTGTCCTGACCGGCCTTCAGCGCGTATTCCACCAAAGCGGCCTCTGTGGGCTCACCCACTACGTTTCCGTCGGCATCAAGCTGGGCGTCGGAGCAAAGAGCCATCGCCGCGGCTAAGAACTGTTCGTCAGGGGTATCCGTATCGACGACGGTCATCTTGTTTTCCGTAAGAGTACCTGTCTTGTCGCTGCAGATCACCTGCGCGCATCCCAGCGTCTCGACGGCGGTAAGGCGGCGTATTATGGCGTTCGATTTCGACATGTTCAACACGCCTATCGCCAGCACGACGGTTACAATTGTCAACAGGCTCTCGGGCATTGCCGCAACCGCCAGACTGACGGCGATCATGGCGGATTCAGACCAAACCTGCGGCGTAAAGCCGCCGGCCACAGAAAACATTATGAACCTGTATGTGAAAATAAACGCGCATATCGCGATTATCGCGTAGCTCAGTATTTTGGACAACTCCGCAAGCCTCTTCTGGAGCGGCGTCTTCTCGTCCTTGATGCTCGCAAGGGCTCCGGCTATCCGACCCATCTCGGTATTCATACCCGTGGCGGTTACGACAAACGTTACGCGCCCGTGTACCACGGTGGAACCCATGAAGCACATGTTCGCGCGGTCGCCCAAAGGAATCTCTTCCTCCTTGACGGTCAGAACGTCGGAGGTTTTGTCGGCGGCCACACTTTCGCCGGTGAGGGCGGCTTCCTCGATCTTTAGGCTTGCGGCGTCAACAATACGGCCGTCGGCGGGAACGCTGCCTCCCGCGTCCAGTTGCACGATGTCGCCGGGAACCAGGTCGACGCTGTTTATGACGACGGCGGAGCCTTCACGCACAACCCTGCACGTCTGGGCAGACATTTTTGCCAGCGCTTCCACGGCTTGCTCGGCCTTGCTCTCCTGCATCATGCCAACCACGGCGTTTATGGCGACCACCGCCAGAATAATAAATGTCTCGGCCAGTCCGCCGCCCTCGAAAGCCCCGGTCAGCGCGGACAACACCGCCGCGATAATAAGCATTATAACCATAGGCTCCGCGAACTGCTTCGCAAAGCGAACATATTTCGAGTCTTTCTTGGCCTCCATAAGCTTGTTTTGGCCGTGAGCCGCTTGACGCTCCCGCGCCTGTTCTGCGGTTATACCTTCAACCGAAGATTGAAGCTCAGTCAGAACTTCGTCCACCTGCGCATAGTAGTGTTTCATATGTAGCGTTCCTCTCTTGTCAGTGATTCCATTGCTGTTATGTAGACTACCTCACTACAACGGTAGTGGGTAGTAATCGCAGTTACATTACATAGCCTATGACGCGCATCATGCGTATGAGCGCGACGGCGGCGTCCTCGCGGGTAAGCATACCCTTTGGCTGGAAGACGTCGTGGCGGCCGGACATTATGCCAAGGCGCGTAACCAGCATCGCGTCGCGCTGGAACGGTGTGGCAATGTCCGCCGAGTCGCGGAAGTTTTCGCCCGGGGTCATTGTGCGAAGCGGAGCGAAGTCAACAGGCGCGCTTGGCGAACGCGTCAGGATCGCGCCGACGATACCGGCGACTTCCTCGCGGGTAATGGGGCGTTCCGGCCCCAGCGCGTTTCCGGCGAATGCGGTCAGAAGACCGGCCTCGTACATACTCGCGATGCTGTCGCTGTACCAATCGTAGCGCGAGACGTCGGCGAAGGGGGCCTCCTGTGAGGACTTCCCAAGGTTAAGGGCGTTTGATGCCATCTGCAGGAACTCACCGCGTGTTACAAGACGCGTAGGCTCGAAGTTTCCGTCGCCCATTCCGCGGATAATTCCCAGAGCGGCGGCTTGCCTCATCTCGCGGTAGGTGCTGTATGTCGTGATATCGGCAAAATCGACCAGGCTCTCACCAACGAAAAACGCTCCTGAACCCGGCGCGCGTACCGATATATATCGTGTACCGTTCTCTTCCACGATGGTGTTAGGGACGAATGTCGGTTCACTCCCACCCGCATCGATCATATATACCGAGGAATAAGGCGAGATGACACCGCCAACGGGAACCGGCAACAGGAGCCGCATGTTGCCCGCGAAACTCGAGACGTTCTTGAGTATTTTGCCGTTATTGCCGACGACTTCCAGAGAAAGACGGCTCAAAGGCCCATCGAAGCTAAAATTCTCGCGGACTCCTTCGGTCAGGCTCTCGTCGTGGGAGACATCTTCCAGTCTGTAGCGCAAATATATGTCGGACGCTTCCATCCCGCTGTCCTGTATGAGACTCCGCATACCGCCGATTATACCCGATGTGTCCACAGGGATCATCACCACGCCAAGAGGCGAAGCTATGCCCAGCCTAAAATGCGGGTTAACCGCCTTTAGGCGCTCGAGCTCTTCATACGCGATGACAACGGTAGCCTCGCCGCCAATGGAGTTAACGCTTGTAACATAGTGCGTCTCCATCAGATTAAAGTCGTCGAGCCTGACGGGCAGGCCGTTAGCTATCATGTCCAGGCTGTTCGCGGCGAACAGTTCCTGGCGCGGGGATGTGCCGGAAAACACCGGTTCGCCCGCCGCCGCGCCCGGAGCGCGCACGACCTGCCCTTCGACGGTGATTGTAAGCTGTTTGCGGTGGTCTACGCCGTCGCCAAGCACGCCGAAGGTGTATTGCACCGGATGGTCACTGCTGTTGGGCGGTATGAATATGCCGCTTGCCAGGGCGGAGGTTCCGCAGTCGCTGACGACCGCGCGGCCGGACAGATCGTTAAATGTGACAAGTATTTCCTCGAAGGAGCCAAGGTTGCCCCCGGCCACGGTTACGTCGGCAAACCCGCCGTCGCTGGGCATCATCCGCGCGGAGGTCAGCAGGCCGGTAATTGTCGGCTGGTATACCTCCGGCGACACCCTGGTCACGAAATCGGTAGAAAACACGTCCATCTGGTTGTTCAGAGTGTCAACCAAGCCCTCTACTTGCAGGCGGTACTTGGTTCCGTAGCGGAGCTTCGCGTCCGTGATGTCCACGATCAGGCGGTTGCCGAGTATTACAAAGCTCTCACTCAGGTTGGCCAGCTCCATTTCACGTTCTCGCCCGTCTCCCTCGGATTCTATTGCGAACAGGCGCACCCGTGTGCTTTGGCCGCTGCCGCGCACATCGCTTGCGAAGGTAATCTCCACGCGCTGTAAGCTTATGGGTACGGCTGAAAAATCGACCCCTTCCCCGAACGACACGGTCGTGACCCTGGGGCCGCTGCGCTCTATCTCAAGCACTACCGGTATCCTAGCGCTGTCTGCCGCTCCGGCCAAACTGCTCCAAAAATTATATTCTCCAGAATTATACTCTATTTTGAGCCCGCTGTAAAGTTCTTGTCCATATTTATCCTCGACGTAAATTTCAAAAGGCAGAAAACCGTTGCGGCGCACCAGTGGAAAGTTGTCCAGCGCGGTTACATCCACATGCGCCAGAAGATATACCGAGCTTGCGACACGTCCGGCTGTGGCTGCGTCTCCCATAGCTGTTCTGGCGCTGACCGTAGGACTTGGCGGCGAGATGTCGGCGGCGGCTACAGAGCTCTGGAGCGCCCCAAGATCGATGACGCCGCTTTCACCGGCTATGCGTTCGCCGCCGTGCAGGTCATAAGGTCGAAGCGTTCGCCCCGCTCCGAATTGCAGATTGATATTCGAGAAAACCTCATTGAATACGGCGTTGTCTCCGGCGCCAACGGCCGGGTTGCCTTCACCCACGGGCCGGAAGTCCCGGTCAAGATGGGTGTCCACATCGAAGGCCGCTTCCTGCGCGTTGCCCTCGCGGTCATAGAAGCGGCTGTCAACAATTGTGTTACGCAATATTGACGAGCTGGCCTGCGCCGGGTTGACTTCGCGTGCGGCGAGGTCGCGGCTGCCCGTGCTGCTTCTGTTGCCGCTTATTATCGAATTGCGCACAGCCACGAAGTAGTCGCTGGAAGCCACGCCGCCGCCGCTTCCGGTTCGGCTGGAGTTGTCGGCCACAGTGGAGTTTATCATCTCCAAACGGCTGTCGGCGCTGGCCGCGGATTCGCTGAAAAGCCCGCCGCCGTCGCTCCCGCTGCTGTTTTGAACAAACAATGAGTTTACAGACAACAGACTGCCGCCCGAATTATAAAGCCCGCCTCCGCCTCCGCCTGCCCTATTTTCCAGAAAGTGGCTATTGAGCGTATTGAACTTAGTCAAATTGCCGTATACCGCACCGCCGTTAGAATCCGCCGAGTTGCGGAAAAAGTAGGCGTTGATGTAGCCTATCTCGGCGTTGTCGGCATAGGCCGCGCCGCCGTGTTTTGCGGTGTTGCCGTAAAAGCTGGCGTTTACGCTGTTGGAATAGGCGTGTGAAAGGTATTTGGCTCCGCCGAAAAGACCGATATTGCCGCTGAAATTAGCGTTGAACAGGCTTAGTATACCGCCTTCGGCGCTTAGCGCCCCGCCGTACCGCTTAGATTTGTTGCGCGAGAAGCGCGAGTTGTGAAAGAGTACGTGGCTATCACCCACCGCGGCAAACGCTCCGCCGTCGTGTTCGGCCTCGTTGTCTGAAAAAGCAGTACCGGTAAATGTGGGCCGTGACGAATTGCTGAGTACCGCGCCTCCGGCTCCGCGCGAAGTGTTGAACACAAACTCGGAGTCCCTCACGGTCGGCGAACTCGAGAGGTTGAACATGGCTCCGCCGCCCTGCTGTGCGGTATTCCCTCTGAACACAGACTCAATGACCGCGGGATCGCTGAAAAAATTGTTCATTGCCGCGCCGTGCGGCGCTTCGTTATCCGCGAATATCACGTTGATAAAGCCGGGGTGCGCTCCGGCGTTGGACACGGCGCTGTGGTCGCGCGCACCGGTTAGGGTCACATTTTCAAGTACAGCAGTGCTGCCAAGCGCGTCTTCTTCCACATGCCGGAATATGTGCGCGCCGTTTGGCCGGAGTATCGTCTGGCGTTCGGCGGCGGCATTGTTGCGCCACACGGGTATGTCGCCCTCCTCGTCGCCGGAAAACCCGCCGGTCACAACCACACCGTTTCTCAGTGAGAAATGTTCCCCCTCCTCTGCAGGAGAATAAACGCCCTTCGCCACCCTTACCTGGCCGCCGCCGCTCTCGAACACGTGCTCTATGGCCGCCTGTAGATCAGTAAAGACATGTTCCGGGTTCTGCGCCTGCCACGCGAACGTATCGGTCGGTGTGCGGACAAATGACACCGCCGGGCCGGACCCTTGAGACGACGCAGGCGAAGGAAGCGGCACGGCCGCCGTCTGCGCCGTCAGTAGCGTTATCAGTATCAGGAATGTTATCGGGATTCTTGCAATGCGTCTCATGATGTGCCTCCTTGGATGAAATTATATATATTTTGGCAAAAATCCCATAATTTATTCCATAACTCTTCTTGACAAGTATACTTGTCTTATAGTACTATCAAACTGACAAAAACACTTGTCAAATTGATAATAAAACTTGGAGGGTTGAATTATGAGCAGCTCTATAAAAAACAATCGAAACCGCAAGGAGGATATCCTGGAAAGAAACAGAAAATCAAGCAAGGACGAGGGCCTGGATTACACAAAAAAACAAGGATACCGCATTGGCTATTATGCATTTGGAGTTATGGGTATAGCCTTAGTGGTATTTTCTATTCACACCGATCAGATGACTGTAATTTTTGCCCTGACTTCTGTTGTGTTCGCCTTTTCGTTTGGTGAGATGTTAGCACATTATCTCTTTACAAAAAATATGTCGTATACGATGGCGCAGCTTTTTTCGCTTTCCTTTCTCTTGCCCAAGCCTATAACTTCGTAGCGGCCGTGCTGGGATGGTGATGCGATGTGAAAGATGCAATCGTATTAAAAAACAAGCTGAAGGTGGCAAGGGCGGAAAAAGACCTCTCGCAAGCAGCTTTGGCTGAGATAGTCGGAGTGTCCAGAAACACTATCAGTTCCATAGAAACAGGGCAATTTTGCCCTACGGCGAAGCTGGCTCTTATTCTCTGTATAGCCCTGGACAAAAAATTTGAGGATTTATTTTATTTTGATTAGGCGAACACATGGCCGGCACCCATATGACGCAAAGAACCTGACGGACATGCCGTCAGGTTGATAGTCTTGGATTCATAGTATTTCCAAACCTGCAGCCATACCGACGTCTATCTCGAAAATTTGGCTTTGATTATATGCGCGTGAGGATACCTTTCCAGCAGCTCAGGCTGCTCCAAGTATACTTGCCGATCAATATGCGTATGGGTAACTGAAAATCCTCCTCTGTAGAACTTCGTCGCCATCAATATGATTTCTACACTGTCATATATTGCGACAGGCTCGACTGTCGTACTGATGATACGGCTGGTCATATCCCCGCCTATTATCGCAGGGTTGTCTGGAACCCTAACAGCCATCTTGTTGTTCTCACTGATTATAAGCGTCCAGCGGTGATCCAAGCTGTCCGCTTCTTCATTTACGATGACTGCTATTTGACCGTCAAGAGGAGCCGGTACTACTTCGCCGTTGCTTAAATCGACACCGAAGGGCCAAAAAGGCATCGGCATTACTTCGCCGCTACTTAAACTAACGCTGTTATGCAATTCTATCATTAAGCCGTATTCATAGACCTCAACCCACAATTCAATGGTTGTGAAATATTCTTCCGTTGTAAAGTCGAAGAGCAGAATATTCTGACGGTGGCCTCCAAATGAAAGCAAGTTGACAATATCCTGCTGTTCGGTTCTCAAAGGCGCGAAGCTAATTTGATTCGGCATCCCGGCTTGCGCAGGCGGAAAACAGCCCGCCAACAGCATTGCCGTCAAGCAAACAGCGAAAATCTTAACCATTATCCACCAGATTCGCTAATGCCTTACGGACGGCTCCGGGGGCGGAAGTCATTTCAATGAACATATCTTCGACCATCTCGCCGAGCCCTCCTTTATATAGGTCTATGCCAAAATATGTTGGGTTTGAGAGGATCGGGCGCAGTTTCTCCCTGCAGTCCCCGGGGCTGCCCAGCGTAATTCCCGCAAGCCGGCTCTGTAAAGTTTCCAGCATAGGGTCGGGGCTTGGCGTGAAGGGCTTGCCCTCATCGTCCACACCAAGAAGATAACGGAGCCAGGCCGCGAACACAAGCGGAATAGCGCGCAGGCTCTCCACGTCCATACCTCTCTCGATATATGCCTTGAGAGTTTCCCCGAAGCGTATCGGAATCTTTTGCGATGTGTCGCACGCTATGCGCTGCGGCGTATCCGGCATGAATGGGTTAGGAAAACGGACGTTAAGCACTTCGGCGATGAAATCTTTCGGATCAATGATGCCGGGATTGACGACCACCGGCAAGCCTTCCCCGTAACCAATTTGTTCGATAAGCTTCACAAGATGCTCGTCCTTCATTTCTTCGCTGATCTTGGTGTACCCAAGAAGGCAGCCAAAAACCGCGAGAGCCGTATGCAGAGGATTTAGGCACGTACCTACCTTCATTTTCTCCACTTTCTCGACGACGGCGCGCTCCGTGAAGAGCACGCCCGCTTTTTCCAGCGCGGGTCGACCGTTTGGAAAGGAGTCCTCTATTACAAGATACTGAGCCTCTTCCGCGTTTACAAACGGCGCGGCGTGCGAGTGTTTGGACGTGGTAACAAGGGCTGTGTCCTCGAATCCGGCGGATTGCAGCATGGCAGCCACGCCTTCGTCCGGCCGCGGCGTGATCTTGT